>Ga0208875_1000070_pt1 | contig 48159 bp, 76 predicted proteins | sample CryBogCBH25Aug08_FD_184612 | JGI IMG/M metagenome (GOLD analysis project Ga0208875, IMG submission 184612) | Freshwater microbial communities from Crystal Bog, Wisconsin, USA - CBH25Aug08 (SPAdes) (version 2) | ecosystem: Environmental > Aquatic > Freshwater > Lake | place: Crystal Bog...
CTCAACAATAAAGAATTTCAAGACAAATACGCACAGGCACGAGAAGCTCAAGCGGATTATCTTCTGGAAGAACTATTAGATATTGCGGATGATAAATCTGGTGATACTTACGAAGATGCCAAAGGTAATATCAAAGTAGACCATGAGAACATTAATCGTTCTCGCCTGAGAGTTGACACAAGAAAATGGGTTATTGCTAAACTTGCACCGAAGAAGTATGGTGACAAGGTTGCTTTAGATCCTGAACAAATTGTGCAATATATTACAAAAGGCACTCTGCCCGAATAATGATTGAAATCGTTGAGTTAAATTTGCCCATCCTACATAAAGGGCAAGAAGAACTGTATGCTCAACGCAAGCAATTAAATGCGGTTCGCTGCGGTAGACGATGGGGCAAGACTAAGTTTCTTGAAAGACTCGCTGGTGATGGAGTCATGAAGGGTAAGAAAGTTGGAGTTTTTGCCCCTGAAAACAAACAGTTACAAGAACCTTGGGAACATATCAGGGATGCACTAAATCCTATGCTCAAGTCATTTAATCGTAACGAAGGGCGCATGACTGCCAAGAATGGTGGAATTTGCGACTTTTGGATTCTCAATGACAATGAACTCGCTGGTCGTGGTCGAGAGTATGATCTGGTGCTGATTGACGAAGCAGCGTTTACCAAGACTCCACAGATGATTGACATCTGGCACATGGGCATAAAGCCAACCATGCTAACAACCAGAGGGAAGGCATGGATCTTCTCAACTCCAAATGGGGCAGATTCTGATAACTTCTTCTATAAGATTTGCAATGACCCAGAAATGGGCTTTAGTACTTTCCATGCACCCACGATCAATAATCCTTATGTCCCTGCGGATGAGCTAGAGAAAGAAAGACAGCGCAATCATCCGATGGTATTTCGTCAGGAATATTTGGCTGAGTTCGTTGATTGGTCTGGTGAGGCATTCTTCCCAATTGATAAGTTGCTCATAGATGGTAGACCCATGCCCATGCCAGATGTTGTGGATGGTGTATTTGCTGTCATAGATACTGCTGTCAAGGGTGGATTAGAACACGATGGAACAGCGATCATATATTGCGGTGTGAATAAATTCTATGGTCAGCCACTCATTATTTTGGATTACGACATCATTCAAATTGATGGCGCAATGTTGGAAAACTGGATGCCAAGCGTATTTGCTCGATTAGAAGAACTCGCTGCTATGACTAAATCTCGTACTGGCACTCAAATTGGTGTGCATATCGAAGATGCTGCTGCGGGAGCAATACTATTACAACAAGGTAGGATTAGGGGATGGAATACCCATGCGATTGATTCGACTTTAACCTCGCAAGGTAAAGATGTCAGAGCCTTGGATGTGTCAGGCTATTACCATCAAGAGAAGATTAAAATCACCGAATATGCCTATGACAAGACTGTAACATTCAAAGGATCGAATCGAAATCATTTGCTTACACAGATCGCAAACTTTAGAATGGGCGATAAAGATGCGTACAAAAGACCAGATGACTTGCTTGATGCTTTTGTGTATAGTTTAGCCATTGGTGTCGGTGACAAATATGGCTATTAAGGGAAACTAATGTCTGATATATCAATTAATAGTACTTATTTAAACAATAGCTTGATGAACCTATTGACCTCTGGCGAAATCCAACCGGGGGATCAAGCAGGCTATGACCTATGCAAAGCACTCTGGGAATACCATCCATTGGGTGGCAAGTTGGTAGAAAAGCCAGTAAGACTTGCATTATCAAAGCCTAGAGTACTAACTATTGATGCACAACCAAAAGAAATTTTAATCGAAGCATTTCAAAAAGAATGGGAAAAACTCGGTGCTACTAACCATATTCGTGATGTTATGTTTATTAATCGCACTTATGGTGCTGGTGGAATTGTCGTTGGTGCTGACGAAATCCCAACGACTGAACCTATTGACCCTTGGACTCTGCCTGATCTTCATTTATATTTTAATCAGTTAGATCCGCTTAACATGGCTGGCTCGATTGTTACGAACCAGAACCCCAATGCGCCTGACTTCCAGAAACCTCTTGCTTATACTACTGCTGCTGGTCAGCCTTATCATCCTAGTCGGTCTGTCGTGGTATTTAATGGCACACCTATTTACCTATCTTTTCAGTCCTCGGCATTCGGTTATACCGGGCGGTCTGTTTTCCAGAGGGCTGTCTATCCTCTGAAATCTTTCATTCAGTCTATGGTGACCGATGACTTGGTAACTTTCAAAGCTGGTCTATTAATCAGCAAACAGAAACCATCAGGATCAATTGTTAATCGTTTAATGCAACAAGCTGCGGGAATTAAGCGCACCTACTTGCAAGAAGGCACGACAGGAAATGTCCTATCCATTGATATTGACGAATCCATCGAAGCCTTGAATCTAACCAATACACATACAGCGATGACAACCGCAAGAGATAACATCATTGCTAATATCGCTGCTGCTTCTGATGTCCCTGCATTACTTCTGAAAGATGAAGCCTTTACACAAGGATTTGGCGAAGGTTCGGAAGATGCCAAAGCCATTGTGCAATACATTGATGGCATTCGTGAAGATATGCGTACATTGTTTGAATACTTTGACAAAATTGTTATGCATCGGGCATGGAATAAAGAGCTTTATGCCGGCATTCAGAATAAATACCCAGATATTTATGGTTCTATGAGCTATGAGCAAGCGTTCTATAGTTGGAAAAACTCATTTAAACCTACATGGGAATCTCTCATGGAAGAACCTGAGTCTGAAAAGGTAAAAGTTGAAGAAACAAAACTTAGAGGCATTACCGAAATCTTGCGAACCATTCTGCCAGTCGTTGATCCTGCCAATAGAGCAGTTGCAATTCAATGGGCGCAAGACAATCTTAATGAAATGCCAGATATGTTCCAAAGCACCCTACAAATGGATGCAGATGCCATCGCTGAGTTTGAACCACCTGAGGGAACTATTGAACCTCAAAAAGAACCCTCTCCTACTCGGATGTAAGGGTCAAGATGAGGCTACTGAATAAATCAACTGGTCGTTTTATTAATGTACCATCCGCTAGATTAGCGGTAGCTTTGATTCGTTCTGACGAATATATGTTCATCAATGATGATTTCAAAGAGTCGGAGCATCCAAGGGATGAGGATGGCAAATTTACATCGGCAGGTGGTGGAAGTGGTGGATCATCAGAAACAACTGAAGGCGATAAGCCAAGCCTAGAAACCATGAAGTTGTATGGCAAAGCATTCAAAGAAATACCCGGATCACCTCGACAGAAGAAAATCATTGCTCAAATAGAAAAAAGCAAGGAAATAACGAGATCTTTAAAACCTGCCAAAGAATTAAAAAATGGTGGCTATATTGACCATAACGGATTTGAACATTCGCCTAATTTAAATGAAGCACAAAGAGCCGTAGAGAATGGCTTTTATACGGAGATCCTAAAAAATACTCCAAAGTTGATCGCTGACTATAAAGCTAAATTTAAAAACAAAATTGATCCAGATGATGTCAAGCGACTAGATCCAAACTTCGACAAAGATTTTTCGTTGGCTGCTGCGGTTCATGAGCCTAGCTCCTACTTGTCTAAAGTAATTTGGAATCAAGCACTCAAAGAGAAAAAAGAAAGAGGTGATACTTCTCCAGTTCTGTTTACCGCTGGTGGCTCTGGCTCTGGTAAATCTGAAGCTGGTGAGTTGGCTAAAGCAATCATTGGTGCTGAAGAAGATCCGTTAACTTTCGATTCCGTTCTGGGCAACTTCGATAAATCAACCAAAAAGATTGATGAAGCTCTACAAGCTCAAGACGGAAAGATTGATATTGTTTATACCAATGCCCCATTAGAGTTAGCAGTATTACTCAATATGAAGCGCAGTCGAACTGTTAAGCTCGATACCCAGATTGAGGCGCACTTCGCTGCATCCGAAAACATTCGCAAGTTGGCAGAGCATTATAAGAATAATGATCGTGTCAAAATTACTGTTGTCAACAACACAGGAGATCCACCCGATTTGGCAGAAGGATCTCTAGCTGATGTTCCAACTTACAGCGACAGAGAAGGCATTCGTAAAAAATTAGTTGCCCATGCTGAACATTTGGTTAAGAATAACTTAATCAAAGACAAAGAGGGCAACCTCATTCCAGACCCAGAGAAGCGACTTAAACTATTACTTGGAAATTAAAAATATATCTCCAACCATCATATTTTCACCAACAAAAGTATATTGAGAAATGCCAGAGTATAAAAATTTCTGTGCTTTATTCATTTCATCTTTAGAGATATAAATTTGTTTTCTCAATCTACTAATGCCATCTTCCACAGATAAAGGTTTGCGATTTAATTTTGCTTTCCCACCATTTTCATCGCTAATAAAAACATTTACCTTGATGTCAGAATTTTGAAGTGCCAATAAAGTATCCATCATATTTCCTTTCGTAATTAATATTTATTTCTTAACAACCGCTTTGCTGCTACCAACCGCAACTCATCCTCTGGAGTGTTAAGCATCGGAAGGATTGACAAGGCTTTGATCATCATCTTTAAAGCAAACTTATCAGAGTTGCCAGCGATGCATAAATCAGCATACTTCTTAGGATTATTCTTTTTCAAATCTTGGTAATAAGTTCCCATCATATTTCCTTTCGTGATTATTCGTAAATTACTTCTACTTCTGGACATTCTTGACTAAGGTATTCGCAACTATCAGGATTGTTGTTTTCATCAAAGACATTTTTTGCATCTTCTTTTGAAAACCCACTATACAAAATAAAGTATTCAAGACAATCCGAATAATCTACTTCTGATCCTTCAATAAAATATTTGACTAACATCATAGTTCCTTTCGTTATCTCGCTACATTACCAACTAAATTACCATCCATAATTTCAAACAAAACTGCTTTGGCTCGGTTTAGCGTTTGTCTAGCTCTTTCATTCGCACCCACAGCCAGTTCTTCTTGAGCATCACTCATCAAACCAGCAACAACCATATTTGCACCAGAAAGCTGATAGCTAATATTTTGTTGGATCTGGGCAATGAACTCTTGAATGTCACAGCCATAACATTGCTGATCGAATTCTGAAATCATGCTGCACCCCCAATCAACACACCATAGTTACGATCAAGACCTGCCATGATTCTTTCTGCACGAACCGCCCCGAACACACGCTGCAAAAATGGGAGTGGTTCGCATGGGATCTGCACTCTGTTTCCGAACCCACGAACTACCAAAACTGCTTCCATGATTAACTCCTTTATTGATGATTAACACTACATTTATATGTTAATGCTTATTTGGTATAGATGCAAATATGTTTGATGGGTTTGTTGTTTGTGTGCAAAAACAACACTTTAGGTAAATAGATTTGACACCTATACTAAATAGGAATAATATAAAGATGTAGTCTTAATTAACCACGAAAGGAAATTAAAAATGCAGATCGACCAAGCCATTGCAATTATTGAAGAATATCGTCAGGACTATGGAATTGGGTTCTTGGAAGCCTTGATTGAAATTCGTCAGAATCCAGAGGAATTTAGCGAACAGCAATTGATCGCTTATCGGATTTTTATGAATGATGCTCGTCAGATGTTTCAACCAGCTTAAAGGGGGTTTTATGAATATCTTGGTTGCTAAAAAAGTTAATGGTGCTTTTCAGAAAGTTGGTGTGTTTATCCCTAATGAGCAATTTATTTCTGATCCAGCAGGTGATTTCTTGTCTTTTTGTGCTTATCAGTATTTCAAGAAAGAGCCAGCAGCAGTTTCACTTGATGTTACTCATTTTGATATTGAGTATCGGATTTCTAAGTTTTAAGTAGTTCAACCACGAAAGGAGTTGTTATGCAGATATTTCAAGAAAAAGATGATTTTCATTTTTATGGCTGTAATGGATGGGAATGGAAAACTTCTGAAGATTTATTTGAAGTTATAGATTGGTTTCAAAACCAAAAATATAACAACAAAAAAATGAAGTATTCATTATGGATAGTTCCATTACCATCTGATGCAAAATATAAAATAAGTCAATATGCGCCACAGGTAGAAGGAACTCAATTTATGGGTACTTATCTTGGTAAGAAAAAAGTCCCAACAATTTATGCGGACTAAGTAGCAAAAATGCAACAACCCTAAAAAAGTTGTTGCATTAATACCTAATAGGTATATACTGAAAGTGTAGTAAATAACTCTCGAAAGGAAACAAAATGATCTTCGCACTAATCGCCCTCGCTGTCTTGGTCTTGGTTGTTTATCCAATGTATATGGAATCAATCGAAGGTTTGGTAATCTAATCCACGAAAGGAAAAATCATGAAAGAAGTTGAACTCTGGGCAGGTAAAAAAGTAATGGCATATCAGGATGCTGATTTGGTTGAAAAAATGAATGTCATTGCTGCTGCTGAAAATCTCTGGTATCAAGAATGGATTAAATCTGGTATCGGTGATGTAGGAAGTTGCTGTGGTGGTAAAGCAATACGAGTTTGGTATTTGGGCAAAGGCAAAAGAAAAGTTGCAGAGAAAAGTATTGTGCGTTGCGGTTTTGTTCAGGGTAATGTCGCAGCCTACAAATCAGTTCAGCCTGTCTTGGATTACTTAGCTGCTAATGGGATTGTCGGTGAGTATTACGATGGTTGGTTGGATTGATGTTCGAATGCAACAGTTTTAAAAATAATTGTTGCATCTATTCTAAATAGGTATATTATTAAATTGTAGTCTTAATCAATCACGAAAGGATTAAAGATGGAAAAGCAAATTAGTCGTCATGCTGGTGCTGCCAAAATGATTCGTCAGTTTATGAAGTCAAAAGGCATCGTTGGTAGTGTTCGTAGCAAAAGCTACAGTATGGGCAGTAGCATTAATGTTGATGTCATGGATCTGCCACCAGCGCAGTATGCTGAGTTGGTTGCGTATGTTGCTCAGTTTGAGTATGGTCATTTTGATGGAATGATTGACTATTACGAAATGGACAATGTTCGGGATGACATTCCACAAGTCAAGTATGCCTTTGTTAATAACAAAATGAGTGATGAGTTGGGCGAAAAAATTTACCAGTTCATCAAAGGTTATTACGCTGGCATGGAAGGTTCGCCAGATAGCTTTAAAGAAGCTCACAGCTTTTATAACCAGAATTTTAATGGTTATGCTAGTCATCTGGTTTACCAGTTGTTTGCTGGTGGTTATATGAGAAACCAGTACTATGATTTTGTAGCAGAACAAAAAGCAGCTTAATCCACGAAAGGAAAGAAAATGCAGATCGAAAACTTAAAATGTGTAATAGAAGGTTACGAATGTGAATTAGATTTTTCTGAAGAATGGTCTGATTGCATTGTTGTAAAGGGTGACTATAGCGGTAGTTTGCAATTTTTGGAATCTAATGGATATTTAGAAAATTACAAAAATGAAATGCAAATTAAAGTACCAGAAAGAGTCATTAACAAAATTGAAAGTTGGGCTTTAGCTAACGGATATTAATTAACATACGAAAGGAATTAAATCTTCTGATATTTACTAAAAGGAACTAGAGAATAGTTCTGGCGGTGATCCCTCTAACAAGGACAGAAAATGAAATATTAATATGAGTATTACTAAGAAACGCAATAGGGGCAGCCTTGGGGTTGTCCCTTTACCTACCGAAATTATTGGCGCAAGGGGTGAATTATCACAATCTAAAGCTGCTAGTTTGATTTATACTACTCAAGCAAGATGGAGTAATTACGAAACTGGCAAGAGCAGAATGCATCCTTGTGCATGGGAATTATTCTTAATTAAAAGGAGTAATTATGGCAACATCATTTGAAGAAGCAAAAAAGAAATGGCTTGAGAAAGTTGGTGACAAGTCATGGGATGAGCTTTACAACGAAGAAGAAGCCCGAAAAGATGCGAAGGTGAAAGAGCTTATGACACCTGAATACATTGACAATTGGGGCAAATTGCCTGAAGGCGATGAATGACATTTTTTGAAGTATTGACCGCTGCCGTCAATGACATTATTGAGCATGGGTTCGATTCACAAGATCGAATTGATGAATGGCTCAAGAAAATCAAAGAGGCTGCTGAGAAAGAGCTAATTCCTGATTGGAAAATGAATCAGGAAATGGAAAAGGCTTTGACAACAGCATTTAATCGTCTGGTGGTTAAGGGCGGTCTTATTAACAAAAATGTTACTAGATTTACAGTAGATAGATTAAAGCCTACCCTGCGATCTGAACTAGATCGTAGGATCATGGCTTCCGCTAATCTGATTAAATTAAATAGAGAAAAGAATATCGCTGATGTATTACAGCGTTTTCAAGGATGGGCTACATCCATTCCTGCTGGTGGCTCGAAGGCAGTAGATAAAGTAAAAGAAAAACAAGCTATTAAAAAATCATTAGGCAAAATGCCTTTTGAGCAACGCAGAGTTGTAATAGATCAAACCCACAAACTCATTGCAAATATTAACGATATTGTTGCAGTTGATGGTGGCGCAATTGCTGGTCAATGGCATTCTCATTGGAAACAACCAAACTATAACTATCGTAAAGATCACAAAGAAAGAGATAATAAAATCTATGTGATCCGAGGTAACTGGGCATCAGAAAAAGGTTACATAAAACCGATTAATGGTTATACCGATGACATAACAACCCCCGGTGAAGAAGTTTATTGTCGCTGTTCTTACAAATACATATATAATTTAAAAAAATTGCCAGCAGAAATGCTGACAAAAAAGGGTGAGGAAGCGTTACAATCCGAAAAACAACAGTAGGTTAGTCTATGCCATTTCAATCTGAGCAACAAAGAAAAGCGATGTATGCTGCTGCTTCAGGCAAGAGCAACATCGGAATACCTCAGGAAGTGGCTAAAAAATTCATTAAGCATTCAGAAGATAGCGAAGAAGAATCAGCCGAACAATGGCTTGAAAGAGTATTACTCGCTGAAATGCTAAAGCAAGACAACTCTGGCGATTTCCCAGAAGAACCAACTTTACTGTCAACCCCAGAATTCAAAAAAGATAGCGAAGTAATAGTTCGCAATGGTAGAGAGCAACTTAAACCTATTCAAAACGAAATAGCGCAAATTGCTCAACTTATTACCGAATACAAAAAAGATCAGAACATCGCAGTCCCTCGCATGGGCGAGGATTCCGAAGCATGGGAAACCAAAGAAGGCAAAAACAAAAATGGTGGCTTAAACGAAAAAGGTCGTGAGTCATACAATAAAGAGCATGGCGCACATTTAAAAGCCCCACAGCCAGAAGGCGGTTCAAGAAAAGCCTCTTTCTGCGCCAGAATGAAGGGCATGAAAGCCAAGCTAACATCTAGCAAAACAGCCCATGATCCAGATTCTAGAATCAATAAAGCATTGAGAAAATGGAAGTGTGATGACGATGTTGATGCCTTGAAAGATGGATTAATCAAGGTAATAGATGAGCTAGAAAAGTATGTTGATGCCGATCCTTGTTGGGAAGGCTATACGCAATATGGTATGAAAGAAAAAAATGGCAAACAAGTGCCAAATTGCGTACCAGATGCTAAAGATGATGCAGCGGATTTAGTGGCTAGTGAGCCTTTAGTCAAAATGCCAGTATCAAACAATGGTGGCGCACAAGGTCGTGCAGCAGGAATTATGTTCGTTACTGCTGAAGGCGAAACCCTATTAATTCGCAGAGGTAATGGCGGTGACTTCCCCGGAACTTGGTGTGTCCCCGGTGGTCATCAAAATGAAAAAGACAGTAGTTTAGAAGAAGCAGCTCGTAGAGAATGTTTTGAAGAAACAGGTCTTAAATACGATGGCAAGCTAGAAGTATTATATGACGATGGGCAATTCTGTACCTATATCGCTAGAAATGTCAAAAAAGAAGCTGTCACTCTAAATTACGAGTCAACTGGCTATGATTGGTGTAACTTAGAATGCCCACCACTACCCCTTCACCCCGGTCTGGATATTGCTTGCCGAATTGCAAGTGCAAAAACAGAAACCGATGTAGCAAAATTGATGATGGAAGGCTTGATTCCAAGTCCGCAGATGTATGCCAACATTATGTTATTGGCAATCCGTATTACTGGTACAGGTCTGGCTTACCGAGGTTCGATTGGTGAAAATGTTTGGAGAGATCCATCCCTTTATCTAAATCAACAATTCTTGGAAAGATGCAATGGCTTGATGGTCATTATGGATCACCCAGATACACAAGTTTTAACATCAAAAGAATTTAAAGATCGTGCAGTAGGAAGTATTATGCTGCCATATATTAAGGGCAATGAGGTCTGGGGCATCGCAAAAATATACGATCAAGATGCAGTAAACGAGATTTGTGAGGGCGAAATTAGCACCTCACCTTCCGTAGTATTTGACAATACTGCGGGAAACACTACACTTACAACTGAGAATGGAGATCCACTCTTGATTGAAGGTGTGCCATTCCTTTTAGATCATATAGCTATCGTAACAAAAGCTAGAGGTTCTAAAGGGGTATGGGACAAGGGCGGAGATCCCGCTGGAGTATTACTAACTAACCCTGAGGTGTCTGATATGACTGAGAAAATGATTGAGCCAAAGGCAGATGCCCAAGGCGAAAAACTTGATGCAATTCTGGCTGCTCTTGGCAACTTGGCTGCTCGTGTTGATAGCATGGAAAAAGATTTACCTGCTGCTCCACTAGTAACCGCTGCTGACAAGAAAAAAGCTCGTAAAGATGATGATGCAAAAATGGCTAAACATCGTAAAGATGACGATGAAGAAGCTATGTGCGATGATGAAGAAGAAGAAGAAGCTAAGATGGATGATGAGTCTGAAGCTAAAGCTAAAAAATTCATGATGCGTAAAGCTAAAAAAGATGCCGAAGGATCTGATCCTGTTGAGCATGGTAAAGCTGGCGAAATTAAGCCAGATGACGAAGGTGAAGTTGAGCATCCCGGTCACATGGAATTTAAGAAAGATGATGACGAAGAAGCCATGTGTGACGATGAAGAAGAAGCTGCTAAAAAAGATGAAGAAGAAGCTAAATATGCTGATGCACAAGCTAAAGCTGATTCTGTCTATGCTGCTTTCGGTAAATCTGCTTCTCGCCCATTAGCTGGTGAAAGCCTCTTGTCATACCGCAAGCGTATGGCTCGTGGTTTGCAAGCATATAGCGATGCTTATAAAGATGTAAGTTTGGCTTCTATCAAAGATGCTAAATTGTTAGCTATTGCTGAAAAACAGATTTATGCTGATGCTTTGATCGCTGCTAAGTCACCAACAATGTACGCTGCTGACCAATTGATTGAGATTCATGAGAAAGATCGTGCTGGTCGTACTATCACTAAGTTCAAAGGCTCTATGGAAGCATGGTTAGGTGACTTTAAAGTTCCTTCCCTTCGTGCCAAGTCTTTTAACCTTAACAACAATCAAAGATAAGGAATAAATTATGTCAGCACAAATTTCTATTCAACCAATGGTAACAACCAATGCGAGTGGTTTATTTAATACCAACTCCGCTGGTTTTACCCAAGGCGATGCACTAGACGATCCAGCAGTTAAGTTCTACTTGGCAGGTGGTGTATTATCAACCGCTGCTTCTACCCCAATCTGGGGCGGTTTGCCAATCCAAGAATTTTCAACAACTGGTCAATCAGGCATTTTCTCTGGAAATGTTCAACCCGGTACTAATACACTAGGTTCAACAATCCTTTTGGCAACTGCTTCAGCAGTACCAACAGGTATTTCTGTATTTAACCAAGCATACGCAGGTATCACTACTCCACAGAGTACTGCTCCTTTGTATAGTCCCGGTATGTCTGTAAACTTCTATCGTTTCGGTAGCGGTGCAAGGATTCCTTTGGTTCTTGATCCTTCTTCTTTAGGTATCAATGGTCAATTAATCAGCACTACAGTTTATTTTGATTACACCAACAATTGGGTTACTACAACCAATCCCGGCACTCAAGCAGCTTTGCCTGTAAAAGTGTTGCAAGTAAGCACCAGCGGTAATAAGACAGTTTCGTATAATAGCGGAACTGGCAATGCCAACTGGATTTATAACCAAAATGTGGCTCTTTGCCTAATTTAATAAAGGAATATTACTATGTCAGGCTTTGCACCCTCATTTGTAACAGTAAATCCGCATTACATGATGCCTGAACTGATTATGCAGTACAGTTTGGCTTCTGGTGCTTTCACAACCCTCGCAACTGAAAATCCAATGCCTCGCCTTGGAGAAGCAGATTTGTATGTTTACGCTAAGAAAGTTCAGTTGACAACGCAAGTTGCAGCTAACCAATCTCAAGTAAACCAATTGCCAAGCGCATCTGTTATTCCTTCGATGATTAGCACCGCTACTTATCGTTTGCAGACTCGTGCCCAATATGACAACTTCGATGAAGCTGCTACTGGCGCATGGGGCTACGCATTGCCACAAGCTATGCGCCTAGCTGCTCGTCAAGGTATTGCACAACAATTGCGTAACGCACTTCTCTATGGCTACAATCCAGCTAATGGCGAAGGCTTAATCAATGCTCCCGGTGCTACTACCCAATCTTTAGGTTCTGATACCAATGGCAATACTGGTTACAGCACTTGGGATAGTGGTCAATTAGCGCAGTATTTGTTGAACATGATTGGCGCATTGAAGGTTCGTACACTTCAAATCGGTCAACCATTACGCTTAGTTTTCCTTGCTCCACAACGCTTCATTAGCCAAATCTCTTACTCTGGTGTAGTGTCATTGACACAATTCCAGCGTATCGGTGCTGGTGTTGAAACCGCTGCTGGCTTGGTTGAAACTGTAGCTCAATGGGCAGGTGGCGATGATGTTTCATTCGCTGCTGATGACACTTTGATTGGTCAAGGTGCTGGTGGTACTGATGCGATCCTCTTGATTGCTCCAGAACTCAAGATTCCTAAGGCTAACAATGCTATCAACACCAACATTTTTGCTTCTTTGACACCAAATCAAACTGCAACTTCATTGATGTTGACTGATGTGTCTGCTCCTACAGAAATTCCTACTCCAATCGCTGATGGTGGTATTACTACCCTCTACACGATGCGTAGCACTTCTGGTTGGGGTATTCGCCCAGAAGCATTGACAGTTCTGTCCGCTGCATACTAAGTATTAAAGTTTCAAACAAAGAACCACCTTCGGGTGGTTTTTTGTTATAGTTATAAAACCTTTGTGTGATGCCAAAGATGCTTTAAAAGGGGGAGTCGGGTTTCTCAAAAGGAAACCGCATCATCGGCTCTCCCACCCCTTTTGGGAGAAAATTATGAAACTTTATATCGCAAATTGCAGCAAACAAGAGCATGATTTCACTTATATGCTTATCGAAAACCCAAGACCATTTCATCATAGAATTCGTGCAGGCGCACAGATGGAAATTAATGGTAGCCAAGATGAAGTAGATCATATTATTAAGCAACATTCGCTTTATGGCATGATGGAAGCATCAAAAGTCAAAAAAGGCTTTGGTGGTATTTGCTATCGTCTTGATAAGCCGATTAGCGTAGAAGCTATTGAAAATGGGCTTGAACAGCGAGATCAAGAAATGATTGATCGTGCTTTGGAAGCTCGTAAGATCACCGCTGCTGCTGCGGATCAAATTTTGTCTAATAAAGCTCAAGAAATGGGCTTAAAGCAAAAAGCTGGTCTAGAAGTAGAGGTTATAGAAGAAAAGAAAAATGCTGCTGATAACGAACCTAAATTCAATCAAACCATTGAAGTAGTTCGTGAAGGAGTTGAACCGGGCAAAAGTCGTGGTAGACCAAGAAAAGCATGATTTTTATTTAATTGTTGGGTAAAATCCGCTTATGAGTGATCCCATTACAAATCCCCCTTCATTAGCAGGCTTTATTGCTTGGACTAGGGCTGTAATGGGAATCCCAACTACTGCTTTAGCGGATAATGACCCCGGTTATGCTTATGCTTATGCAGTAGCATTAGATTTAGTTCCAACTGATTTTGCTAGTACTTCCCCTGATATTTACAGTTTGACTGTTTACAATTTTGGTGGAAGTAATCTATTACAATGGCAACAAGATTACATTGGACAAACCTTTTTTGCCGATGCCAGAAAATCATACAACATCAATGGCTTCGTAGCAGGGGTTGTAACAAGCGCAGCGGATAGCTCTACTAGTGAGGCATTAGTCGTAGGAAAAGGCTTGCAGAACCTTGATTTAATCAGTTTACAAGCTATTAAAAACCCTTATGGTCGTCAAGCTATGGCTTTTATGCAAGCTCTTGGAACTCTCTGGGGATTAACTTGAAATTGCATCTGGGGGTTGTGGATGTCCCAGAACCAGCAGGTGGAACAACTTACACAGTAGGTAAACAATTAGAAGATAATTATGGTCTTTTCTCAGCATTTTATGGTTTTGAAGAAAAGAAAATAGCATCTTTAATTGAAGAAGATATTGGTAATGCGATGGAATCCTACCTATCTGGTAATGGCTTTCCAAAAAGTGTATTTGGCGATTCAACAAGCGAAATAGATCATTTATTTAAGAATTTTTTAAGTACTCAAGAAGCTGAAAGGGTTTTAGCCCCCGGTTCGGAGAATTTTCCAGTACCAACAAAAGCTGCCCTTGAGGGTAAATCATTACGCTTAAAAGGCGGTAAAAAGATCCGTAAAGTTAAAAAAGGTCAAGAATACGAAACTGTTACTGGTAATCGTAGACCTTCGTTTATTGATACTGGCATTTTCGAAGCATCTTTTAAATCTTGGATTGAATAATGGCAACTGTAGCGGAAAGTGCAGCATCTAAAACCGAATTAGGCTCTGGATTAGCGCAAGGAGTCAACACTCTATCGCTTAACCAAACTGTCACATTTACTCTCTATGTCAAATTAGTATTACCTTTAGATGGTTATGTATTCTGGGTAAATGCCTCTTTATTAACGGATTCTGCCCTTTATAACGCATCCCAGTACAACAAATTGTTATATAACAACTATCCTCAAGGCATTCCTGCTCGAAAAGTTGTGGCGCAAGGTTCTTTTCATGTAAGTCAAGAAGTACATCAATTGGCTGAAAGAACAACTGTTTATAACCATGTAATGTTTACTTCTTTACAGCAAATTCAGGATTTTAATCTTGTAAATCCACAATTCTTATACATCGCTAATTACGATGGATATAAGTATGCATTTAGTCGTAGGGATAGTTTTTATAAACAAGCTGATTTATATCATTATCGTGGAGATACTGTTTATTCAATAATGAGTAATCAGATCATTGATACGATGACAGGATTTGATACAAACAGCGTTATTGTGTCAAACAGTTTACCAATTTGGCTTGGTTTGAATCAATTTTTCCCAATGTATCCTTCATATTTGGTGGATCAAAATTTACCCCCTGTTTACGCTGCTGTTGATATTGACCCCTCAAAAACAACAGCTTTACAAGATTTTCCGCTTTTAGACCCTGAATCTAATCCTTTCCAACTTGTCAAAGATACAGTCAAAATTGACATTTTTGGCATTAGAAATCATGATGCACTCAATTTTGTTAATTATGTCCTTGATTACAGTCGTAATACTGGAAATATTGGCTTGATGAATATGCCAGTAATACAAGACGAAAAAGTTACTCAGCCAGAATTACAGATTATTGCTCAGAAAAAAACCATTACTTTTGAGGTCAGCTATTTCCAAACAACTGTTAATGATGTGGCTCGAAAATTAATAGAACACGCATTTATTTCCCTTACCGAAGGGACTGTTCCAAGTTAAAATATCGTAGTAAGATGTTTTTATTTCAACAAGTGTAAAAAAGGAGTTACAAATGGCTATTACTTCAAACCCAACCATTCAAAATGGTGCTTTAATTACAGCGCAAGGTCAAAAAACATTTCTAAATGTGACCACCAAAACTTTAGTAAAAGCGACTGCTGGTCGTATTGCAAAAGTTAATGTTCTCGTAGCTGGTGGTACAAATACTGGTGCTGTTTATGATCGTGCAAGTACAACTGGTACAGGTGCTACTAATTTAGTAGCCGTAATTCCTGATGCAGTTGGAAGCTACATCATTGATTTCCCATGCGCTAATGGCATTGTTGTTGATCCCGGTACTGGTAATACTGTTTCTGTTAGCTATCTTTAATTTAGGGGGCTAATATGCCAAATATTGTCAATGTAGTTGTCACCCAACAGGTGGCAAGCACACCAAGCACTTTACAGGCTACTGGTGCGTTTGTTTCCCAAGGTGGCACAACTTTATCTGCTGGCACTACTCAACTATTAACTAGTTTGAGCAGCCTTACCAGTATTCTTAGACCTGCTACTGCAATTTCCTCTATTACATGGACATCTTCGACAGTCACAGTTACAACTTCTACTCCGCATGGTGTTCCTAGTGGTGATACTGTACAGATCGTAATTGCTGGTGTAGCACCAACCGCTTATAACGGAACTTTTGCTGGTACTTCAACTGGCACAAATACAATTACTTATCCTTTATCTGGTAACCCCGGTTCTGAAACAACCCTTGGAACATTGCAACTTTATTCAGCTATCGAATTAGCTGCAATGGGCAATACTTTTTTTGCACAAGGCTCAACTACTCCAGTTTATGTTTTAGAACTAGGTGCAAATACTGTAGCTAATGGTGTTACTCAATTAGAAGCATACATTACTGCTAATGTTGGAAATACAACTTCTTCTCCAACACCACAGTTTTACAGTTATTTATTGCCACAAGAATGGGATGCTAGTGCTGCTCAAACAATGGCAAAAATGTATGAAGGTACAACTGCACAAGTTTACTTTTATGTGACCACAACTTTAGCAACCTATACAAATTGGGAAGGTATTAAGTCCGTTTTAGCAACTGTACAAAGCCCTTCAGCACCTATTACTGAGTTTAGCGCAGCAGCCCTTTTCTGGGCTTCTTTAAGCTACAACCCAAGTGCAATTAACTTAGCGCATCCTTTTGAATATACTTATCTATATTCTGTAACTCCTTATTCATCTTTAACCAATACTCAACAAACTCAGTTATTGGCTCAAGGTGTAAATTGGATCGGTACAGGCGCACAAGGCGGTATTAGCAATACTCTTATTGTAGGCGGTACTTTCATGGATCTTAATCCATTTAATTACTGGTATTGCGTAGATTGGCTTGCAATTAATGTTTCACAGTCATTGGCTGCTGCAATTATTAATGGTAGCAACTTACCTACAAATCCTTTGTACTATAACCAAGCTGGTATCAATACCTTGCAAAAGGTAGCCCAAGCAACAGTTAATAATGGTATTTCGTTTGGATTGATCCTATCTCCTGCAACAGTTAATGCTGTTCCGTTTACTACTTATGTAGCACAACACCCCGGAGATTATGCAACTGGTACTTACAATGGTTTAAGCCTGACATTCGTTCCATTGCGTGGATTTAACTCCATTACTATCTACTTAACTGCATCTAACATTCCAGTTTAAGGAGAAAATAAATGGCAAATCCACAAATTCAACAAGGTACATTAAATCGGCTACTAGCCAGCGTAGTCTATGCCAATTTCACAGCTTTGAATGTGACATCAGGCTATCTGGCTAGAGAAGCAATTAGTTTGTCTTTTGATGGCGATACTTCCCAACTTATTCCAACTCTGACAGGCGCAGTAACTAGCCCAGAGCCATATATTTTTGGAACTGTAACCATGCACTTGCTGAGAACTCAAGCTCTTGGTAATGCTTATAAGACTCAAATTGAAACGAACACTACTTTAGGTTCTGTAACTGTTTATCCAGATACGCAAGTATTGTCACCATTTCAATTAAATAATTGCGTTTTAATGAGTGTTCAAGAAACAACTTTTGATGGCACACAAGCTGGTTTAGTAGTTCGCTTGCGTGGTGTATACAGTATCAACTCAACCCTATTTGCTGCATCTTAATGAAGGAATAAAAATTGAAAATTGATCGGAATCTGTCCCTCGTGATGCAGGTACAGACTGAGAAAAACGGAAAAGTTCACATCCATTCCACTTCTATCAGTCGTTCTGTATTTGAACAATTTTATTTAGAATTAGGTAAAGTATTTAGTCAATGTTTTGATAGTATCAATCAAGCGCATTTAGCTTTATCTGCACCCCAGTTAGCCTACCCTGCTTTGAAGTCAATAGCGCAGAAGGCAGGCAACTGGGAAGGTGCAGGCGGTGTTAAGTTTGGTTTAATTAATGAAATCATTCGTTTAACGAATGTGGCAGTAAGTACCGAAAATGGATGGGAAACTATTCCTTTCGATACCGCAGTAAAAAAAGAAATACTGAATGAGGATGAAGAAGCTGAAGCAATAAGTTCTTTAATTTTTTTTACAGCAATCTCCAAGGTTGCACCAAAGGATCTGAAAAATTCTTTCTTGGAGATGGCGGGTGCGTTGCGAAATTGGGAACTTACATCCTTGGAATGTACGGAGTATATGAATGGTTTGCCGATATTGACCAAGAAAGAAAGTACTGGCAAGAAGGCGAAGGAATCATCCATAGTATCCTAGATCATATTACCTACATAAATTTTGGCGAGTTTATGAAGGAAATAGGATTTAAATGGGAAGATGCTTCAGAATATCGCCAAAGATATTTGATTAGGGCAATTAAATCTAAGACTTTGTTTTAATTACTAGGAATAAAAGATGACAGTAAAATCAGTAATTGAAATTGATGTCTTAGACGAAAAGTTCAAAGCGTTTAGCGCAGCCTTTGACAAGTACAAAAAGTCAGTAGATGACCAATCTAAAAAATGGCAAGAAATCAATAAGACTCTTGCTGAAGCAGAAAAACGACAAAAGGCTTTTAATAAATCAATAGAAGATGGTGGCAAGGCTTTAAGGTCTGCTGCTGGTTTTACTGCCAACATCGCCTCTAATATGGCTTCTGCTGCGGTGTCAGCAGCTAAATGGCTTACTTATAGTGCTATTGGTGGTGGCTTCGGTCTGGGTGGATTAGCTGCTGGTGCTAGTAACCTTCGTAGAGAGGCTACAGGACTAGGATTGACCTCTAGTCAACTAAGAGCTGCAAGAACTTATGGTGAGCCTTATTTGCCCGGTATTGAGGGTGTTTTAAGCGGTATTCAAACCCTTCAAACAACTTTAACTGAACAGTACAAGGTTGGCATTCTAGGTGGCAATTTAAACCAAAATGCATTTCAAAATCTGCCAGATGTTCTAACTAGAGCTAGAGAAGCGATAAAAGCTGCTGGTGGCAATATTGATGTGGCTAAAGCAATTACTCCGGGTCTTGGTGATGTTTTAAATCAGGAACAATTGCAAACAGTTGGCAATATGACTCCTGAAGAATTCGCAAGGTTAATTCAATCCTTACGGACAGGCGCAGGTAGATTACAGTTAGATGATGCAGATTATGAAAACTGGAGAAAATTCTTTATTCAGCTTAGAGAAGCCGGAAGCATTATTGAAAAATCTTTACTTAAAAATCTTGAAAAACTAATTGCACCTTTAGGAAAACTTTCTGAAGCTATAGTCAAAGTTATTGATGATTTTTTGGGTAGTGATAAAGTTCAAAAAGCCTTAGAGAATTTTGCAAATTATTTAGGCTCACCAGAATTCAAAGAAGATGTGCAAACTTTTTTTGATGCTTTAAAAAAATTAGGGCAAGCAATTTATGCTACTGCTGAGTTCCTTGGTTTAATTGACAAATCAAAAGAAGAAAAAGATCGAATAAAGCAAAATGCTTCTGATCTTTCTGTTTTACAAGGCGATATTCAAAAAGATATTACTGCCCCAGTAAGCAACAGATTAAAAAATTTACAGCTTTTTAGAACTGCTCCTGATATTTCTAAAGTAGATCCAAAACTGATTGATGCAGTAAAAGCAAGCGGTTTGCCTATTATTAGTGGTTATAGATCAAAAGAATATGCTCAAATGATGGGTATATATCACGAAGGCTCTCATCACACAGTCTTAAATAAAGAAGGTTTTGCAACTGCGGTTGATGTTGATCCAGAAGCTCTAAAACAACTTAGATCAAGATTTAAATCAGAAGCAGAATTCAACAAAGCTACTGGTTTATATGCTCCTTACGGAAGTGATCCAAAAGAGAAAAATCACCTTGAACTATTCAATCCAAATAAAACGGATATTTATGTTGTTACTGGTGATGGAGTTAGTAAAAAGGCTGCTACTATGGCAGGACAACAAAGATAAAAATTATGACATCTTTAGCTCAAACTACTTTTTCCGCTGCCTTTGAAATAGCCCCTATTTGGCTTCAAGGTGGTCTTGCAAACTATGTTGGTGGATATGCTCCTATTACGCTATTGACCGAAATGATGGATATACCGGGAATTGAAAATGGCGAGTTTTTTGCTCACTACAAACCATTACCCGGTGGTACTTTGGCAAAGTGGAAAATAGCAGAATATCCTTTTGCTAACTTTGCGACTGCTGCAAATGCGGTAGTTCAAGAACCTTTAAATATTAGCCTTTTAATGGTTTGCCCATCACAAACTGGTGGTGGTTACATCATTAAACAAGCTATTTTGACAGCACTTCAATTTGGCATTCAACAACACATTACAACTGGTGGAACATTTACTGTCTTGACACCAGCCTTTGCTTATGCGAATTGTTTATTAACTGGAATTACAGACATAACCCCACCGGGGGATAAACAAGTGCAATATATGTTTCAATGGGATTTTTCACAGCCATTAATTACTTCTTCTCAGGCTCAATCTGTTTTAGGTAACTTGATGGGTAAAATTGAAAATGGCTTGCCTACAACTGCAAGTTGGACACAACCTGCAACACCTTCATTGCCATTTTAATTATGACAACATTCGCACAGTTTAACCCTTCGCAATATGCCAATTTTCAATTTAATCCAACTTTGGATGGGGTTACTTATACCGCTATATGTACTTGGAATGTGTATTCTTCTAGATACTACATTAGCATTTATAACAGTTCTGGTGCTTTAATTGTTATTAACCCAATTGTGGCATCACCAGATGATTTTGACATTAATCTCGTATTTGGTTATTTTCAAAAATCAACTTTAGTCTACAGAGCTAGTAGTAATAATTTTGAAATAAATCCATAAAATGCGGTTTTATGACATTACGATTACTCCCCCTTTAGGTGATGCAACTCGTTTTGCAGCTTTTAGCTATAGTTCACAAACCGCTGGAAGCGATAATTATTCTTCTTTGCAAGTCGAATTAGATATATTTCAGAATGCTTATCATCAATATGCTTCTAATGGATATATCAAAATTTATGGTGTAGATTTAAAAAATCTTCAACAAATCAACAGCTTAAATCCAACTATTTCCGCAGACGGAAAAACAGTTCAACTGTGTGGGATTATTGTGAATGTTGGAATGTCTAAGGGTTTACCCTATGCTAATCCCAAGGAGCAAGGAGTCATTGTTCAAGGATCTATTTTGCAATGTTTTGCAAACTGGCAAGGCACAGAAGTTTCTTTAGATTTAGTTATTGTCCCCGGTAATGTTGATCCCAACTCTTTGCGTAATATTACTTTTAGTTGGACAAAAGGAACTGAACTAACTGATGCGGTAAAGAATGCTTTAAATACCGCTTATCCTAATACCCCAATTCAGGGATCTTTTAGTTCTGGATTAATTTATACAGAAGATGCACCAGCGCAAAACTTTGATTTGATAAGTCTTTCTTCTAAAGTAAATCAAATTAGCAAAAATATCAAAAAAGATCCAACTTATACTGGCGCAATTATTACATCTACTGGAAGCGGTTTTTATTTAACGGATTCTGGAATTACACCTTCTGCGACTAAACAAATCCCATTTACTGATGTCATCGGAAATTTGACTTGGCTTGGGATTAATACGATCTCAGCCAAAGTAGTTATGAGAGGCGATCTCAGCATTGGAGATTACATATCTTTTCAATCAAATATTCCTGTATTAAACATTGTTAATAATAATTCTCAATACAGAAATAATATATCTTTTAATGGCACTTTTTTTATAACAAAATTGCATCATGTGGGCAGTAGCAGATCTCCAGATGGTAACGCTTGGGTTACTATTATTGAAGCAATTATTCCAAATACACCTATAAATCAGACATGAGTGCAGAACAAAAAACCCCCTTTGCGGTATCAATATCAAATCTTTTTGATACTAAACTCGGTCAAAATCAACAGGCTTTTGGTTTTCAATTGCCTTGTCGAGTTACAGCAGTTAATGGCGCAATTGTTACAGTCAATTTTGAAATAGATACAGGTGGACAGTTCACTTTTCCACCAGTTACTTGCCCAATAGCAGAGTCCACTTATGTACGATTACCTGTACAAATTGGTGATTTTGGTGTTTGTATGGCTGCGGATGCAAGGCTAGGTGGAGTTACAGGACTTGGACAAGGGTTAGCCCCATTAGAACTTCCTTTTAACCTTGGTGCGCTTGTATATGTGCCCATAGGCAATAAAAATTGGTCTAGCGTTGATCCTAATGCAGTTAATATTAATGCACCTAACGGAGTAGTCCTGAGGGATACTAATAGTGCTACAACTATCACATTAGTTCCTTCGGGAGTGACTGTTATTCGTGGTAGCACAGAAATGGTTATTAATGATTCAGGAGTAACTATTACAGGAAATTTAGTTGTTCATGGTTCAATTACTGGCGATAATGGCTTTTATATTAGCAAAACTGGATCTGGAGCTACTATGCAAATTACTGGAGATATTACTCAAACAGGCAACTTTAGCTCTACTGGTAATATTTCCAACTCTGGTAGCCTTACCAATAATGGTAAAAATGTTGGAAGCACTCATGAACATAGTGGTGTTCAATCTGGATCTAGCAATACAGGAGTACCAATATGAGAACTTATGGAGTAGATCCAACTACACAACAATGGGTAGAAGTTACCAATACAAGCTATGTTTATTTAGCTACTTTGGCTCAAACTTTGAGATTGAATCAGGGCGAAAGTCCTTTCTATGCTAATTATGGAATTCCTGCTCAAAATTCCGTACATACTCAAATACCACCAGACTTAGCAGTTAATAGAACTCAAACTCAATTTGCACCCTATTTTGCTAGTTTGACTGTGATAAAACAGCAAAATGCAACAAACCCAACTTATAATATCAATGCTGTATTTCAAAATGGCACAACTATTTCTACATTGGTGGCTACATAATGGCAACAATAACAACTGCTGGAGCAATACCAGCTTCCCCAACAGATTTATTAAATGCTGAAATTGCAGCAGCTACAGCGTTAGCTCCCGGTTTAACTGCAAATTTGCCGGGTAGTCTTGTGGAAGATATGGCTTCGACTGCTGCTGGTGCAGTAGTTATTCAAGATCAAGCCTATGTAGATTTGGTTAATTCAATAAGCCCTGCCACAGCCAATCCTTCTATTCTTTATCAATTAGGACAGGTTTATGGAGTTACACAAGGACAAGGATCAAACACTTCTGTCTATGTTGTTTTCTCAGGGATTGCTGGTTTTGTTATTCCTATTGGCTTTACTGTGTCTGATGGCACTTATCAGTATGTTGTTCAAGATGGCGGTATTATTGCTTCTTCTGGTCAATCTTCGCCATTATATTGTTTAGCTACAGTTGCTGGTTCTTGGGCTATTCCAGCAGGAACTGTAACGCAAATTATTACTTCTGTTCCTTCAGGATATACCCTTACTTGTACTAATCCTTCTGCTGGATTGCCCGGTCAAACTGCACAATCAATTCAATCGTATCAATCACAAGTTATTCAAGCTGGAATGGTAACTGCTCAAGGTGTGCCAACTTTTATTAAGTCACAATTGAGTCAGGTATCTGGTGTTCAGTCCAGACTTGTTTCAGTACGAAATGTAGCTACAAATCAATGGGAAATTATTTGTGGTGGTGGCGACCCCTATCAGGTAGGTAATGCCATTTTTAACAGCGTTCCAGATATTTCAAATTTAGTAGGATCTACTTTACAAGTAACAGGCATTACTTCGGCTAATCCAGCAGTTGTCAGTACAAACCTAAATCATGGTTATGCAACTGGTCAAACTGTTGTTATTTCAGGAGTAACACCTTCTGGTTTTAATGGAACTTATACAGCTACAGTATTGACTGAAAATACTTTTAGCATCCCTTTAAATGCCACTAGCTTAACTTATACAAGTGGTGGAATAGTCACTCCTAATCTGCGAAATATAAGCGTTTCTATTAACGATTATCCAGATACCTATAATGTTATATATGTTAATCCACCAGCACAAACTGTGGCTGTAACAGTAACATGGAACACAATTTCAACAAATTTAATTAATCCAACTTCAGTAGCTACTTTGGCTGCCCCTGCTATTGCAACTTATATAAATGCTATTTCTGTGGGTCAACCAATTAATACTTTTGATTTACAAGAGGCTTTTCAAGTTGCTGTAGCATCCATTTTGCCGCCCAATCAAATATCAAAAATTACCCCTGCTATATCAATTAATGGGGTTTCAACACCACCAGTTTCTGGTACTTTTTTAGTATATGGCGACCCAGAAAGTTATTTTGTAACCAATACTAGTTTGATTACGATAACTCAAGGCTAATATGCAAACACAAGTTCTACCAGCATATTTATATCAACAATATACTCAAGATCCCTATAACGAGGATCTTCAGGCATTTTTTACAGCATATAACAATACTTCACAAACAAATTTAGATAGAACAAATTCTTTAAATTTTCCTATATATACGCAACAATCGTATCCACTTTTAGATTGGACAGCTTATGCAATTTATGGAGAAACAAGACCAAGTTTAGCAACTCCAAGTAGATTCTCTCCAATTGGTGCTTATAACACCTATGCGTATGACACAAGACCCTATGCTTCTGATACTGAAATTGCTCCTACAAACTATTACACAGTAAATGATGATATTTTTAAGCGTATTTTGACTTGGAATTTTTATAAGGGCGATGGATTTCAATATACTACTCAATGGCTAAAACGCAGAATAAAACGCTTTTTATTAGGTGTTAATGGAGTTTCTCCTACTATTGAAGATACTTTTGACATTAGCGTTATTTATGAAACAGATAGCACAAATGTCACAATTACTGTTCCAAATTACTCTGTTGTGCCTATTTTGCAATCTTGCTTTTCTTCAGGTGTTTTACATCTTCCATTCCAATATAATTACACAATTGATATTAATCAAGGATTGGTGGCTTGGAAAAATAATTCTAGTGCTACTGTTTCTTGGACAAATAGCTCAAGTGCTACAGTAACTTGGTATGCCATTTAAAGGATAATTTATGTCAGTTCCGTATACATTCGCATCGGCTACAGGATCAATTCCATTAGCAGAATTAGATGCAAACTTTGCTACTCCTATTACTTTAGGTAGTACCCCTATGATTTTAGGTGGAACTTATACCACTATTTCAGGGATGACTTTATCCAGTCCTACACTAAATTCTCCAACAATTAATTCTCCAACCTTCAGTTCTTTGGCTTTAGGCACTCCTACATCTGGAAATTTATCGGGTTGTTCTGGATATAATCCTACCCAATTAGGTAGCGGTCTAGTGCCAACAGCAAATTTAGCTACTGGAACTGCTAGTAATGCTACATATTTAAGAGGGGATCAAACTTGGGGAAGTCCACCAGCACCGAGTAGCTTAAATACAGGTAACTATACGATTTTGCAAGTAGGTGGTAAATTGTATTTTCAATACAATGGAACTAATATAGCATCATTAGATAATTCTGGTAACTTTATAGCACTTGCAGTTAAAGCTGGTGCTACCCCTTAATAGGAGCAATTTATGACAATTACAGTCGGTGGTTCAAATATCACCTTTAATGATTCAACTACTCAATCTACTGCATTTGCTGGTAGTTTTGTAAATGGTCAAGTATTTACAAGTTCTGGCACTTTTACAATTCCTTCTGGTGTTACTGGAGTTAAAGTAACTATTTTAGGAGGCGGTGCAAATGGTGGTGGGGCGGTTAATGGTGCATATAATGGTGGTTATGGTGGCGGTGCTGGCGGCTTGGCTCTTTCTTATTTAACTGGTTTAACACCTTCTGCCACTATTGCTGTTACCGTAGGTGGAGGTGGAGGAGGTCAATCCAAAATTTCTTCTGGTAATCAAAGTATTTCTACTGTTACGGCAAATGGCGGTTCAACATCAAATGGAGGAACAGCTTCTGGAGGCTCTTTAAACGTTACAGGTGCAAATGAAACTTTTATTCCGACTTATATCTGTGCTTCAGCTGCTGGTGGTTCTGGAGGTAATAGTCAATACGGTGGTGGCGGTGCTGGGGGTATTTCTGGCGGTGGCCCGGTCAATGGTACTTCCGCTAATGGGTACGGAGCTGGCGGTGGAGGGGGTGCTACTAATAATAATAGCAATGCTGGCGGTGGTAATGGAACTCAAGGTCTTGTAATTTTTGAATGGTAATTTAATATGACAAATCAAAACTATTTAGTAGTAGAAAATAATGTAGTAGATAATATTGTTGTTTGGGATGGTGATGTTAATACATGGCAACCACCCGCAGATGCAACCATGTTAGTTCAAGCAACTACACCAGCGATGGTGTGGCAAGCTATTTTAACTGATGGAAAAATTACTGGTTGGCAATTAGTTGAAGTAATAGGTGCTGGTTTAATTGGGTTTACTTGGAATGGAACAGTTTTAACAACTAATGAACCAGAACCAGCAATACCTGTTCAACCTAAATCTACTGGAACAACAACTGCATAATGGTAGTTACTATTAGCCCGACCCATTCTTTTACATACGACGGTGCACAACTTAATGTGTACCATGCAGATAAAGGTCAAGGTTTGCCTAAACATAGTCATGGATTTAGTCACGCAACTATGTGCAATTCAGGAAGTTGTTTAGTAAGTTTAGAAGGTCGTAGTTATACCATTGATAAAAACAGTCAGCCATTAAACCTGCCTGCTGGTGAGTGGCATGAAATTGAAGCACTAGAGGACAACACAGTTTTTGTTAATGTATTTGCTGAAGGTAAATATTAAATGACTCAATTTATTGGTATATACGAAAATGCTTTTTCAAAAGAATATTGTGAAAAAACAATAAAGTATTTTGACAATTTAAAAGCAAATGGTTTTACAGAAAATCGTATGCAAGCCGAAGGTGTTCAAAAAACAATAAGAGATGATGATGCTTTTTTTGGACATTATGCAATAAATTTACAAAATGACTTAGAATTGTATTTAAAATTTAATGAAACATTTTGGAAAATTTATAACGAACAATATGCACTTAATTTTGCTATTTTGAGTGAGTCAGGAGTGCATAACAACTTTTCTTTTAAAGTTCAAAAAACACCAATAGGTGGTGGGTATCATACATGGCATTATGAATCATGTGATAGAAAATCGTGTCATCGTTTGCTTGCTTGGATGGTATACCTTAACGATGTTGAAGAAGGTGGCGAAACTGAATTTCTTTATCAACATTTGAGAGTTAAACCCAAAGAAGGCACTTTAGTTATTTTTCCAACATCTTTTACTCATACTCACAGAGGCAATCCTCCATTAAGTAATGAAAAATATATCATAACTGGGTGGACTGAATTTTAAAAGAAAGTATTAAATTAGCTACTTTTTAGCTACAATGGTGAAAATCGTGTGGTAATTTAGGGAAATTCTATGACAATTCAGCTTTATGCCAATAATGCTAAAACTACCCTTTCAGCACCTATTACTTCTACTCAAACCAGTATTACAGTAGCAGCGGGTACTGGCGCATTATTTCCTAGCCCAACTTCAGGTCAATCTTTTCAAGTTACTTTAGTAAGTGCAAGCTCATCTACTGTCTATGAAATTTGTACTTGTACAAGTCGTTCAGGTGATACTTTAACAGTAATTCGTGGTCAAGAAGGCACTTCTGGAACTCCATTCACTACTAGCGATATTGTTGCTAACTATGATACTGCTTTGGTAATGACCAATTTAGTTCAAAGTCAACAACTCCAAAATCAATACTATTTATTTGCTACCGCTACTGGCACAGCAAATGCTTTGACAGCAACCATTCCTTCTGTTTTGACAACTATACCTAATGGGATGTCAATTGTAGTTGTATCTGCCTATGCTAATACTGGAGCAACAACTCTAAATCTTACTTTAGGATCTACTGCTACTGGAGCTTTACCTATTGTTACAGGTAACAATACAGCTTTAATTGGTGGTGAAATTCCCGCTGCTGGTTATCCAATTACACTTTCCTACAGTTCAACATTTAATGCTTGGGTTATTACAGATGGTGCTGTAAATTTAAATGCTTATGCTTTAATTAATAGTCAAACATTTACTGGAACTCCAAAAGTTCCAACAGCGACTTTTAATGATAATAGTACTATTATTGCTAATACAGCTTGGGTACAAGGACAATTAGCTAATTATGCTCCAATCTACAACCCAACATTAACTGGAATACCTGCTGCGCCAACTGCTTCTGTTGGAACAAATAGTACACAAATAGCTACTACCGCTTTTGTTAATAACCAAATTAATTCGCAAGTTATTGGTTTAGGGTTTGGTGGAACTACTTGGCACGATGTAACTGGTAGTAGATCGCCTTATGTAACTTACACTAATTCTTATTCTTATCCTATTTCTGTTTCTATTACATTTGGAACAACAAATGATAACGATTGGGCATTTTTTGTAAATGGTTTAAAACTTTGTGGCATTCACGAACATCAAGATTTTAATGAAGCATGGGTAGGTGGAATCGTTCCACCGGGAGCAACTTATCAATTTACTTCTTCCAATGGTAGCGTTGGATCTTGGTCAGAACTTTATTAAGGAATAATTATGGTTAATTATGGCAGCGCAATCACAGGCACACTTACTGGTACAACCGCTACTGTTGCAATTTCACCTACTACTGTTGCTTTTCCTGCAACGATTGTTTTAAATTCGGCAGCAGGTGGTCGTGCTATTCAATTGTCTTTAGATAATGGCTCTACTTTTTATAGTGCAGTTACTCCTACAGGAACAGAAACAAGTCAAATTTATTATGTATTAACTTTCCCAGTTACTACTATTAAATTTACAGGCGCAGCAGCAGACACTTACAGCATTCTTTAATAGTGTTGACTAGGGGCATTTTATGACAACTCTATTATTTTCTAATCAAGCACAAACAACACTTGCTGCTCCTATTGGTGCTACCGATACAACTTTAACTGTCGCTAGTGGTACAGGTCAATACTTTCCGCAACCAACAGGCGACCAAATTTTTAAACTTACGCTTGTTAATGCAACAAACAATTTAATTAATGAAATTTGTAATGTAACCGCAAGAACAGGTGATGTTTTTACTGTTCAAAGAGGGCAAGAAGGAACAGTTGCTCAAGCATGGGCTTTTGGAACTTTTGCAGTTAATTTGGTTACTGCTGGAACTTTACAATCCTTTAGTCAAATTTCTGGCTGGAGTGGATATTCTGGTCAATCAGGCTATAGCGGTTACTCAGGTCAGTCAGGAGTTGGAGTATCTGGTTTTTCAGGTCAATCAGGTTTTTCAGGTCAATCAGGTTTTTCTGGCTATTCTGGTTCTGGCATATCAGGATTTTCAGGCTATTCAGGAATAGGTAATTCTGGTTTTTCAGGTCAATCAGGATTTAGTGGATCTTCTGGATTTTCAGGATATTCAGGATTTAGTGGTAAATCAGGCTATAGCGGATCAGGAATTTCAGGCTATAGCGGATCAGGAATTTCAGGTTATTCTGGTTTTTCAGGAATAAGTGGATATTCTGGATTGAATGGATTATCTGGATTTAGTGGCTCAAGTGGTCAATCTGGATATTCAGGAATTAGTGGTTTTAGTGGTGCATCTGGTATTAGTGGATATTCAGGTATTTCTGGTTTTAGCGGTATATCTGGCTTTAGTGGCATTTCAGGATATTCAGGAAAATCTGGTTACTCTGGAAGCGGTGTTTCTGGTTATTCTGGTATTAGTGGATTTTCTGGTTATAGTGGTCAGGCTGGAGCTGGTTTAGTTATTAAAGGTAGCGTACCAACTGTTGCTGATTTGCCTGCAACTGGCAATCAAATAAATGATGCTTATATTGTTCAAGCAAGTGGACATTTATATGTTTGGAACGGCACTAATTGGTTTGATGCTGGAAACATTGTAGGAGCATCAGGTTTTAGTGGTTATTCAGGTTTTAGCGGTTACTCAGGATCAGGAATAAGTGGTTATTCTGGAAGTGGCATTTCTGGCTACTCTGGTTTTTCAGGAATTTCTGGTTATAGCGGAATTTCAGGTTACTCTGGTATTTCTGGCTATAGCGGTTTTAGTGGCATATCAGGTTATAGTGGATCTGGTGTATCAGGTTATTCAGGAACTAGTGGATTTTCAGGATATTCTGGTTTAAATGGCATTTCAGGATTTAGTGGATTTTCAGGCGCAAGTGGCATTTCTGGTTATTCAGGCATTAGTGGATATAGTGGTTTTTCTGGTATATCTGGCTATTCAGGAATTTCTGGTTATAGTGGTTTTTCAGGAATTTCTGGCTACTCTGGAACAAGTGGTTTTTCAGGAATTTCTGGTTATAGCGGAATTTCTGGCTATTCAGGAAGTGGCATAAGTGGCTACTCAGGAAGTGGCATAAGTGGTTATAGCGGATTCTCAGGAATCTCTGGCTACTCAGGTATTTCTGGTTACTCAGGCATAAGTGGCTATTCAGGCTATAGTGGAATATCTGGTTTTAGTGGTCAATCAGGATTCTCTGGTTATAGCGGTTCAGGTATTTCTGGCTACTCAGGAAGCGGTATTTCTGGCTATTCAGGTTATAGCGGAATTTCAGGCTATTCAGGAATAAGTGGATATTCAGGTTTTAGTGGAATAAGTGGATATTCTGGATTTAGTGGTATTTCAGGGTATTCAGGATCTGGGGTATCAGGTTACTCTGGTTATAGCGGAATTTCAGGCTACTCTGGAACAAGTGGTTTTTCAGGGTTTAGTGGCTATAGTGGAATAAGTGGTTATTCAGGCTTTAGCGGAATTTCGGGTTATTCGGGCTTCTCAGGCATTTCTGGTTATTCTGGTAGCGGTGTATCAGGTTTTAGCGGATTTAGCGGTATAAGCGGTTATAGTGGGTATAGTGGCATTTCTGGATTCTCAGGATATTCAGGTGCTGTAGGTGCTGGTGGAACTCAAGGCAACTGGGGTTCTTTCTACGACACAACTAACCAAACTGCTTCAAGCACAACTTCTTCCTATGTAATTAATATTGGTAGCACCGATCCTAATAGCACAGGAGTAAGCATTACTTCGGGCAACAGAATTACTTTTGCCAATGCTGGTGTTTACGATATTCAGTATTCAGTTCAATTTCAAAATACCGATACTGGTTCTGGAAATGACAATGTGGATATTTGGATTAGAGTTAATGGAACTGATGTAGCCGACTCTAATAGCATATTTAATATTCCTACTTCTAAAGGTGGAAATAATGGCTATTTAATTGCCGTTACTCCATATACCTTAAAACTTAATGCTGGTGACTATGTCCAATTAGTCTGGGCGGTTAGCACTACAACTATTTCTATTGTTACTACTTCTGCACAAACCAATCCTACTGTTCCAGTAACACCCGGAGTTATTGTTTCTGCAACTCAAGTCATGTATACCCAATCAGGGTATTCAGGAGTTTCAGGCTATAGTGGATTTAGCGGTTTCTCTGGCATAAGCGGATATTCTGGAAGTGGTATATCTGGTTATAGTGGTTATTCTGGATCTGGTTTATCTGGTTACTCAGGAACTAGTGGGTATTCAGGATTTTCAGGAGTAAGTGGATATTCTGGTTTTTCAGGTATTTCAGGGTATTCAGGATTTAGTGGTTTATCTGGCTACTCAGGTTTTAGTGGCATTAGTGGATATAGTGGTTCTGGTATTTCTGGCTATAGTGGCTATTCAGGCACAAACGGAACTAACGGCACTAGCGGTTATTCTGGCTATAGTGGAACTAATGGTGCAACAGGTACAAGTGGTTACTCTGGATATAGTGGTGGCACAGGTTCGAATGGTGCTTCTGGATATAGCGGATATAGTGGAGCTACTGGATCTGCTGGACCATCCACTAGCATTAACACCACCAATACAAGCACGAATTCCAATTATTATTTAGTAGGTGTTACTACAAGTGGTTCTAATACAACACCATATAGCAACACTTCTGTTTACTATAATGGTAGTAACGGATATTTATATGCAGTTGCCCATCAATCAACTTCTGATGAAAGATTGAAAACCAACTGGAGAGATTTACCCACAGATTTTGTAGAACAATTAGCACAAGTAAAACATGGCATTTATGACAGAACTGACATGGAAGATACGCAAGCTGGTGTTTCTGCTCAATCTTTAGAAGTGGTATTAAAAGAAACGATTAGCACAAATGCTCAAGGATATAAAACTGTAAACTATGGCAATGCTGCTTTGGTTTCTGCAATAGAATTAGCAAAAGAAGTTCTCAAACTGAAACAAGAGATTGAGGAATTGAAAAACAAACCATAAGGATTAGTGATGCAATCCCCAAAGTATTCAGTTGTTATACCAACATATAACAACTGTGAGAAATATCTCAAACCCTGTATTGATTCTATAATCAAATACACCGAAATGACCGACATAGAGTTGGTCATTTCTGCTAATGGCTGTACTGACAATACGATGGCTTATTTGGATTATTTGTCTACAGCTATACCAAATTTGACATGGCTCTGGGATGACGAACCCTTGGGTTTTGCCAAAGCTACAAATATAGGAATAAAAGTAGCCAAAGCAGAAAAAATTGTTTTGCTAAACAATGACACACTTATTCTAGGAAAAGATTGGTTGCAAAGATTAGATGTTGGAGATATTGCATCTGTTTTAACTTTGCCATCCAAGATAACAAATCAACAATTTGGTGTTTTCTTTTGCACCCTAATTACTCGCAAAGTGTTTGATGCTGTTGGACTGTTAGATGAGTCTTTTGAAGTAGGTGGTTGTGAGGACATAGACTTTTGCAAAAGAGCTATTGATGGTGGCTTTGAATTAAAAGATGTAGGTTATAAAGGTGATTTTCCTATTTACCATGTCGCAGAAGGAACAGTTCATGATTCTCAATTAGTGCATAATTTTTCATCAAAATTTCATGCAAATGAACTCAAATTAGCCAAGAAATATAACCTAGATTATTACCGCTTTTTATTGTCAAACAATTATGAAAGAGCAGTTTTTCTTAAAGGCGATTTAGTATTTCCTAGAGAAACACAGCGTTATCAATGGGCTGCACAAAACTTGTTAGATGGATCAATATTTGAATTAGGATGTACAACTGGCTATGGAACTCAATTCTTTTCTAATAAGCATACTTATTTGGGTCTTGATTACGATTCAATTATCATTGATGTGGCTAACGATCAGAAATGGGGAGAACATACTGAATTTGTTTATGCCAATATTAATGACTACAGTATGGATTTTTATACTAATATCGTTGCTTTTGAAGTCATTGAACATTTAGACAATGGCTTGGAAATTGTGGAAAAACTTAAAAAACATTGCAAAAGGCTTCTTATTACAGTTCCGCATAATGAGCCAAAAGGCTTTTGGGGTGAGCATCATAAGTTGCATAGATTAAACGAAAGTCATTTTCAAGGATTTAAATTTGCCTACATCAATCATGCTGGTGAAATATCCGATGTAATTCAACCCATTACACCAGAAAACCCAAGTAATTTGATGATTTGCAGGTGGGACAATGAATAAACTACTTTGCTCTATAGCCACCAGAGGTCGTTATTATACAACTCTGCCTTTAGTACTACAGGCGGTCATAAATCAAACTTGGCTACCTGACAAAGTGCTTATTTTTGATGACAATGATGAACCTAAAGATATGCGACAAGAGTTCATCTATCAAAATTTATTTCAACAGATGGACATCAAAGGCATTAAATGGGAGTGGCTTTTTGCTGATAAAAAAGGACAGCACCATATTCATCAAAAAGCTAACCTTATGGGTTTTGATTGGGTGTGGAGAGTGGATGACGATTGCGTTCCAGAGTCTACAGTTCTACAAAGTCTATACAGCCATGCTAATCAATTTGAAAATGTTGGGGCTGTAGGTGGATCAATTATTACTGGAGTGCCTATAGATGCCTCAAAATCTACAGGACTAGTTAAAAATATAGACATTGAACCTAGCATTCAATGGGATTTTATTAAAGAAATCAAAGAAGTCGAGCATCTACATTGCTCATTTTTATATCGGGCTGGAGTGCATGACTATAATCTTGGGCTGTCCAGAGTGGCTCATAGAGAAGAAACTTTATTCACTTATGGCTTGTATCTTAAAGGATACAAAATTTTAACTGTTCCTTATGCCACTTCTTGGCACATGAAAAATCCACAAGGGGGGATTAGGAGTGAAAATCGTGAAGATATGTTCAGATATGATGAATGGATTTTCCAAAATCACATTCAGTTCAGCGATAAAAGAATCGTTGTTCTTAATGGTGGTCTTGGCGACCACCTTGTTTTTAGCAGGGTTTTACCTGATATACCAAATCCTGTTGTCTTTGGTTGTTATCCTGAAGTTATTCCTTGTAGACCCCTTGCGGAAGCTCAACAGCTTTTTGGGGATATAGAACCATACAATATTTATGCAAAAATGGATAAATGGAAATGGACAGATAGCCTAGAAAATGCCTATCGAAAGTTATACCTATGATCTTAATTCATCCTTTTGCTAAAAAATTGCATAATGGTAAAGAAAATCCTAAAAATTATGCATATTGGGAAGAACTTGTACAAAAAATTGCCAAAAATGAACACATCATTCAAATTGGTGTTGAAGGCGAAAAGCAATTAGTTCCCGATTTTCGTAAAAATCTTACAATTGGACAACTTAAAGAGTTAATCTATGACTGTCGTATTTGGATAGGTGTAGATAGTTTTTTTCAGCATTTAGCATGGACAGAAAATAAATCAGGAATAGTATTATGGTCAGTATCTGATCCTTTAATTTATGGACATCCAGAAAATATTAACTTGTTAAAGGATAGAAGCTATTTAGCTGATAATCAATTTCTCTGGTGGGACTTTACAGAACATAATCCAGATGCTTTTGTAAAACCTGATGAAGTGTTAAAATTCCTATAAATTTTGTAGTGTTATAAACAGGGGTGTTTTATGGAATGGCAACCGATATTTAACCTTTTAGGTACAGCAGTTTTATTGGGAATCGGTTGGTGGTGTCGCCAAATCTGGGACTCTACTACCAGATTAAAGGAAGATGTTAAAAGTATTCAAATTGATTTGCCAACAAATTATGTGACAAAAAGCGATATTGACACAAAATTTGACAAAATTGAAGCTACAATGCAACGAATTCTTGACAAACTTGACACAAAGGCTGATAAAAATGTTTAAAAAATTATGTGCTTTACTTAAAAAAACAGCACAACCAAAGCATTTTGTTTTTCCTATCCCTGATTTAGAGTTAAAACCGGCAAAAAAACAATTAGTTAAAAAAGCCACAACTCGCAAACCTAAAGCAAAAAAACCTTTAGAAACACATTTTGTGCCAGCTAAGAAAAAAGCCATCAAAAAAGCTAATAAACGATTAACTAAACTAGAAAATGAATGATTTTTGGCAAAAAATTAAAGCCTACATCAAAGGGGCTTTTAAATCCAAAACCATCTGGTTTAGTGGTTTGATTTCTGCTTTAGGTGCATTATCAGATAATTCACAGTATTTGAGAGCATTGTTAGATGATATGAGCTTTAATGCTGTCATGATCTCTATTGGAGTCATTGTAGCTTTATTACGAATTGTGACCACAAAACCTTTGGATGAAAAATGACACCCAATGTGTGGTTCAAAATTCTGTTTTCTGGTCTGGCTTTACTTATCGCTGCTTTTTGTGGGTGGTATCCTGAGCATCTTGTCTTGGTGGCATACCAAGAAAAAGTCGCATCCGAAGGAAAAGTCCAAGAGCAACACAACAAAGACCTCATAGTTCAACAACAATTAATAACCAAACAGGTGCAGAATGATTACGAGAATAAGTTGGCTCGCATTAAGTCTTATTATGGTGGGTTGCACTACTCCAGTTGCGGTCAACTGTCCTGCTCCAAGTCAAGCACCGAAGGAACTCTTGGCACTCCCACCGACCCACAATTTGTTGAAAAATGCGCTGCAACAACCCAACAATTAGAGTCATTAATTGAATTTGTAAATCAGCAGTCAGGATTGAAATGACCAATAATGAAGTAGCTTTATTGAAAACCATAGGGTTTTCTGAGATAGGAAGGGATTTGTTGGCTCATTCCGATAATGGCTACAATGTTTTGTTTGGTGGGACACTTTTTCAAAGTTACGCAGATCATCCTAGAAAACATATTACTGTTGGTGGTCTTACAAGCACCGCTGCTGGCAAATATCAGATCCTAGAGAGGATTTATGATGAATATAAGGGTAAGGTCAAGGTCAACGACTTTTCGCCTCATGCACAGGATTTAATAGCATTAGAATTGATTAAAGAAACTGGTGGAGATATGCTCATCAATGAAGGGCATTTTAGTGAAGCCATTATTCGCTGTAATCGCATCTGGGCATCTTTGCCCAATAGCCCCTATGGACAGCATACCAATAATATGAACTATTTAGAGGCATTCTATGTCAATGTCGGTGGAACTCTAGCATGAGTGATATTTTTGATGATGCCAGCGAAGTTGAGCAGTTACAAAGAGAAATTGCAATAAAACAAATACGCAATAAAAAGAAACAGCCATTTACAGGTCATTGTCTTTGTTGCAACGAAGAAATTCTGGAAGGCAGATTCTGTTCTACGGAATGTCGTGAAGATTGGGAATTAGAACAAAAATTGAAAAGTATTACTGGTTTTTAAAATTCCCATTCGTGCTTAATCTCAAACTTAGTTTCACCATTTTCAGCATCTAAAGAAAAATGCCAAACTTCTTTTGGAAGTTGGTTTTGTTTTTCTTGTTGCTCGGCTTGTAACCGATCTTCGGTGGTAAAAGTAGTCATTAATAATCACCATAATTAGCAACAATAATTTCCATTTGTAATACCGCTAATTTGATTTGTTGCACTTGATTAGTAATATTTTGCCGACCATTGATGTCTGGATTAGCATTTAATATTTCTAATTGATTGATTAATTTTCTAATCTGCACAATGTCTTGGGAAATATCGGTCATTTTATTCTCACCACCTTTGCTTTTTTCATAATCATTTCATATTCTGCTTTTGCTCGATCATCAAGACTACGCAAAGGCAATTCTTGGTAATACTTCCATTTAGCTCTATATTCAGGTAAATCTGATGGTCGAACCCAACCATATTTTTTTACCCATCGTTCTTCAATATTCGTTCCAGTAGCTGTCCAAATATATTCGTCATTCATAGTAAAACTCCTGTTCTAAGAAAATTCGTACCAACAACAACTCCCATAATAATTAATGCCATTAAACCGCCTAATAAAAATTCTTTCATGATTTTCCTTTCAAAATGGTGCTGCTTCGAACTCAGGTAACTTTCTTTTTACTTTTACAAACACATAAGACCAACCGATACGAATACTGACAATTTGTTGCGCTTCGCATTTATGACGAACTTTTCGCATCAATTCTCCAAGCTCGTCATAGATGTAATACATAATTAATCGCAAAGTGAAACTGAACTTTCAACGATCAACTGTCTTTTGGCGACATCCACTCCAACAATGTTGTCACCATTCGACCATCTAAGCGCACCATAACCAGATTGTGCTTTCCCCATAAATCTAGAGGAAGAAAAAGCCTTTTCAATGGCTTTGCAAACTTCTGGTGACAATTCGCCATCGTATTCAATGTCAATCGCATCTTTCCAGACATCTTGATAAGATTCCATACGCAAAGAACCTTCAATCATTTTGCGACTTTTAACAAGAATTTTTCCGTTGAACATTTTGATTTCCTTTCGTGGGTTATCAGACTACATTCATAGTATTACATAGAACTATTACAACAGCAAACAATTTTCTCAATTGTTGCTTTTTTGCATAGGGTGGAGTCCTTATCCCTCACGAAAGGTCGGGCATTGCGCCAGAAGGTAATTTTTGGGTGTACCACTCCCAGAAATAAGGACTCCAATTTCATTTTAGCTTAAAAAGGAATATCTTCATCTAATTCGGTCAAATTAGACCCTTTTGAGGCTGTTGGAGCTACTTTAGCATCTGTTGTAGGCTTACCCCCTAACATCTGCATAGAACTCGCTATAACCTTTGTAGAAAACTTCTCTACACCGCTAACTTTATCAGTATATTTTTCGGTCTTGAGTTTACCTTCAATATAAACCGAACTGCCTTTTCTTAGATAATCACCAGCGATTTCCGCTAGTTTTCCAAAAAAGACTACATTGACCCATTCAGTAACTTCTTTTTGTTCGCCCTGTTTGTCTTTATATTTTTCCGTACAAGCAACAGAAATGTTGCATACAGGACTGCCATCTGGAAAGCTACGAAGCTCTGGATCTTTACCTAAATTTCCAACGAGGATTACTTTATTAACTGATGCCATGATTTTCCTTACCTAACATTAATTGAGTTTCAATTTCTACTTCTTCCAAAAACTTCTTTACTTCATCTTCCATGATGCCAATAAATTTGTCATCACGAAAAACTCTTTTTACAAACAATTGGCTTCTTTCTGGCATCCTAGGATCATAAGAAATAAAGTCATTCCATTCTCTTTGAGTGCAAGCCAGTTGCACTTGCATCTGAATAAAATACTTATTGGGTGGTTCGCCTTGTTTTATATAAGACCAATGAGTTGCAGAATTAGGACACTTGATTTCACAAAGCCCATTAGCATTAACAAGCCCATCAGGACTAGCACCAAACCATTTAATGGTGGGATGATCCACGAAAGGTATTTGTTCCACCAAAACATCATTAAAGACTTCATAAGCCATCCTAGCTTTAGGTTCATTATCCGTACCCCATTGCATAGCAGGGTTGATGTATGACTCCTCAATCTGACCAGTAACTCTTTGTAAAGCTAATTCAATCAAATAATTCTGTCTACTGGCAGAAACCCCTGTCTTGGTTTTAGCTAGAATATCCGCTACTCTGCTGGCTGTCACTTTGCCCAAGCGTAGTTGATGCCATTCCAAAGTTCCCTGCAATATTTGTGTCATTTTCGGTTTCCAGACTTGAATAAACTACTGTAGTTAAAGTCAATATATATTTGAGATCATTCAAACTTAATTGCCCCAATAAATGAATGATTTTCATAACAGCAATATCATTGTCTAGTGTTTGGGGTTTAATTAAAGGTTCGATCATGATTGAACCGCCATCAATTCATTTTTGCGAATGTCTTTGGATTGCTCAAGTTCTTTAAGAGTTCCGCAAGCCTTGACCGCTGCAATGTAGTTAGATTTGAGTTCATCCAAATCAGTTGATTTCATGATCTGTTCGACAAAGGGCGAAATGTCAATTGGCTCTTTTTCATCCTCAAAAGGCAGGTCATCCCCGCTGTAAATATATAGACCCAAACCAAATAAACTGATAGTCTTTGTTAAGCAGCGCATCATCGCTGTATTCACATCCATTGCATTTGGATTAGGGATAGCTTTATTCTGATTATTGATAACTGGCATCTGACAGATCATGGACTTACCAAAAGCATTGACAGTACAAAAAACCATCATGGTTTCATTAAAGTACATGGGATCACCAAAAGACCAAGTAGCCGTAGGATCATTTTGAAGTAGTTGATCTACAGCCCATGTCCATGAAAGATAGGTAAAACGACCCTTCTTTTCAGTATGCTCGTTTACATTGATTTTTCGTAGTTCATTAAATGTTTTCATGATTACCTTTCGTGATTAATCTCTGACTTGACTTTCAGCTACATCTAAAGCAAATCTTTCCATATAGTCATACGCTAAAGACATAATTTTTCTGCCGATTTGTTCATAATCTTCAGAATCAATTGCATCCTGTAATGCAGCTGCCGTATCCACATCCAACTCGCTTAATGCTTCTGCAACTGCACCAGAAGTATTAGGGTTATATTCTTTTTTCATTAATTGATAAGCTCGTTCTTGGATTTCGTCATAGCGATCATCGTAATCCTCAGGCTCATAGTAAGCATCGTGTCTACTCATTCCCATCTTAGTTTCCTTTCGTGAAAGCCCCCGAAGGGGCAAAGTTTAAAAACTATAGTCGTAATATTCATCCCGAACACCGATTTTTACACCACCAGTACCGATGTTAAATCTGCCAGTTTTAGGATTTATAAAAACGGCTTGCCAAAATCCATAAGGAGCAGTTTTTCTAAAGTATGAAATTCGACCATTTGGGTCTGGACTATATTCGTATTCTTGACTTTCACTCATGCCATTTTTGTCAATACGAATTGCATTATCTTCTTGAACTTTGATATACAAAACATCTTTTTTCTTAAAGACTTCAATGATCGTACCAGCATGACGATCTGTCCAACTTAACAAAGTTGCGCCCATACCAACATAAGGTGTTGGTTCGCCTTTGACTGCTCGGCTATCGAAATGATTCATTAATGAACCAGTTCCACTTCCAAGTTTTAACATTTGATTTCCTTTCGTGAGTTAATCAGACTACATGGGTAGTATTACACAAAACTATGACACAAGCAAATAGTTCTGTGCAAAAATGCAACGATGCAAGAAATCTACCTAGAATTGCCCCTTCCACCCTCAGTAAACAGCTATTGGGGATTTGCTGGTTCTAGGCGATTTTTAACGCTACAAGCGAGAGAGTTTAAAAAACAAGTGGCTCATATAGTGAGCCAACAATCAATTAACTTTGGTGATAAAAGATTGTCTTTGACAACGACTTTGCATTTTAAAGATCGTAGGAAATCAGATATTGACAATCGAATCAAGAGTTTACTTGATGCTTTGGTACAGTCTGGATTGTTCGATGATGACTCTCAAATAGATGAACTCCATGTATATAGGGGTGCTATATACAAGCAAGGGAAATCACTTATAAAAATTTCTGAATTAGAAATAAAAAAGTAGTATGATCTTTTCCTTGGGCTAGGTTCGCAACCGAAAAAGCATCTAGTCAATGCTCTGCCCAATCCCTTAATCTGACTACCTTGGACTGAAGGAATATGCACTACTACAAATTTAATATTTCCGATTGGCATCTGGCTACTAGCCATTTGAGCCTTGAGGAAGAAGCTGTCTATTTCAAATTAATCAATTTTTACTATGATTCAGAGCAGCCAATTTCTAAAGAAACCCAATCGGTTATCAGAAGGTTACGACTTGTAAACCAAGAAAAAACCATCCTCGCAATACTGAAAGAATTCTTCACTTTGAAGAAAGATGGTTGGCATCATGAAAGATGTGACATCGAAATCGCTAAGTATCACGAGAAGGCTGAGAGGAATAAAGCAGTCGGAAAATTAGGTGGAAGACCTAAGAAAATCAAGGACTTAGACCATAACCCAGAAATAACCCAGATGGTTTCCAAAGAGAACCCACAACAAACCCTAACCACTAACCATAAACCACTAACCACTAACCATAAAAATACTACTCCAACTCCTGACGGAGTTTCATCTGATCTTTGGCAAGATTTTTTGGTTTATAGGAAAAGACTAAAAGCACCAGTTACGGACAGAATTGTCAATCGTCTTATTTCAGAAGCGAACAAGGCAAAAATGCCCCTTTCTGAAGTGCTTGAAATTATCATGTTTAAGGGATGGAGATCATTCGAGGCAAGCTGGATTGAAAAACAGGCTCAGAAAGCCAAGGAAATGCCCCTAGGAAGCGATAAACAGATCGAGGAAGCATACAGGGTCGAATGCGGTGGAAATCCCGCCACAGCCCGTTTTAACAGTTATTACGAAATGAAGCAGTTTGTTCTTGCTCAACGAGAAAAAAAGGCTAAATCATGAAAGTGATTCCTATAAAAAATGAGGAATCGTATCCTTGGTTGCTTGAAAAACATTATGCAAAGAGAATTCCTCAAATTATGTTTGCTTTTGGTCTTTATGAAAACAACGAACTATTAGGGGTTATTACTTATGGCATTCCTGCTAGCCCATCGTTATGCATGGGTATTTGCGGAAAAGAATATTCGGATAAAGTTTTGGAACTTAACCGAGTGTGTTTAATGGATAACACTAAAAATCAAGCTAGTTTTCTGGTAGCTAATAGTATAAAAATGTTACCCAAACCAAGCATCATAGTTTCATACGCTGATACTGGACAAGGTCATGTGGGTTATGTGTATCAAGCTACAAATTTTTTGTATACAGGTCTTTCTGCTAATCGAGTTGATTGGACTGTTAAAGGTTTGGAACATAAACATAGCAAAACACTTTCTGATGGCATGACTCTTGAATCTATCAAAGAAAAATATGGAGAGGATTTTTATTACATCGAAAGATCAAGAAAACATCGTTACATTTATTTTCATGGTAATAAAACTCAAAAAAAAATTATGAGGGGTTTATTGAAATACCCTGTACAACCTTATCCAAAGGGCGATAGTAAAAAATATAACTCAGGTGGGAATGTGCATACTCAAGGACTATTACAACTATGAATACATTTCATGAAGATTTAGAAGCTGGTTTAGCGATTGAACAAAGAGTTTTACAAATTTTGCAAAAGCAATATCCTTGCGCTACTTTGGTCAAAGCTCACAAAGGTTACGATATTTGGATTCCAGAAATCCATAAATCGGTAGAGGTTAAGTCAGATCAAAAAAGTCAACACACAGGAAATATCGTTATTGAAATTGAAATGTTTGGTAAACCTTCTGGTTTGATGTCTACAACTGCTGATGTCTGGGTAATTTACGATGGGGAAATTTTCATCAAAATTACACCTAGAAATATTACAAAATGTATTTTCTTAAACAAATTGCAATATGTAGAATTTGTAGGCGCTGGCGATACTCAAGTTAAAAAAGCATTTTTAGTACCAAAAAATATTTTGTTTAAATATGGCGAACCATTGTGAAATAATTTAGTCATAGTTATACTATAGGATCATAGTTTTTATACACGAAAGGTTGAAAATGTTAGAGCCAATACCATTCTTAGGTTGGATTGCTCTTGACCCTCAACAACAGGAGAAACAAATGGGTGCTTTATCCACAGTACGGAAGATTTTTATAGATTCGGAAAAACCTCTAACTTTGTCAGAGATCGCTGCGAAAACCAATTTAAAAGCCCCAGAAATCAGCATGGCACTTTGTCATTTACGGCAACATCGTTATGTAAGCCGTCAACAGGTAGCGAATGACTCAGGCAAAGGTAGAAAACAAGTTTGGTCTTATGAGTATCACGCTGACCGAAGCGGAGCATAAACATCGTTGCGCTGTAAGGCAGATGCTCGCATATCGTAAAAGTTGGGGTCTAGTTAAATTTCAACGCTATATCCGTTCTGAAAGGACTATCAAACTATGGATTACATTGGAACAATCTTTCGCAGATCAATGGCAGAAGAAAAACCGAGGGGAATGGGGGACATGGAAATAAACAAACTTCAAGAAGATTTAAAAAAAGCCAAAATGGATACGGATTATTGGCGATTGGCTTACGATAAGCTCTTGAAACATATCGAACATCAGGATCAATATATTCGTCATCTAGAAACACAAGTCTGGGGAAGTAGAACCAATTGAGTTCAAATCTCATCATTCTCACAGGCTTAATTTATGCGTATATTTGCGCTGAAAGTTTTTGGAAAAAAGATTTTGGTTTAGCTTGGATGTATTTTGGCTATTCGGTTGCAAACTATGGTGCTTATTTAATTTCAATTCGATGAACTTAGAACAACTCAACGAAAATAGGGTAGAGCAAGCCCTCACCAGACTCGCAAGCTCTGATGAAAGTCATGCAGCATGGGCAGGTCAGGTTAAATACCTTGAGGAAGGCTTAAAACAAGCTAAGAGCCACGCATTCCTACTAGCTGAAGGGACAGTAGCCGAGAGGGAAGCCAAAGCCTTATCAAGCCAAAAATACGAAGAAGCTCTCATTGCATGGACTAATGCTTTAAAACAATTCAAAAAGATTGACAATGAAAGAAATCATGAAATGAGGATCATAGATATTTGGAGAACTCTCTCATCAAACCGCAGGCAAGGGAATATGTAATGAAAACAGATGAACCAATAGCTTTTGTAACAGGAGTAAAACAATTTGACCCTAAAATGGCTGATACTGTTTTAAAAGTCGGCACACCACTCTACACCCATCCAGCAAGGACATTAACAGATGGAATTGATTTGCTTGAAAAGTATGCCGATAAACTTGAAGATGAAAGACCTAATAAGGGTTTATCTGATGTTGTTTATGAGTGCATAGAAATACTAAGAAAGGCACAAGAGAAATGAATATCTTAGTAAATACCCTAGTAGAGAATGAAGATGGATCTGCTGATGTAGAATTAGAATTAGATGAAGAAGCAAAAATTCTACTTATTGGCGAAGGATTTCTATCAATCGTAAAAGAATGGATAGAATTACATAAAAATGACAACAAAAAAGCAGAAGGAACAGTATGATCGCATGGCGAGATTTGGCTGTGTCTTATGTTTCTTTCTCGGATTTGGGGGCGGTATTGATGGCAGCGGAACACCAGCAGAAATCCACCATATCAGAAGAACTCGACCTAGAAAAGATAGCCCTGCCATCCCACTCTGTCCAGAGCATCATCGAGGCGATACCGGCATTCATGGACTTGGAAGAAAACGATTCGAGGCTGAATACGATATTACGGAAGAAGATTTACTTGAGATCCTCACAGAATCACTAGATTACCATTGGGAAGTAGTAGACGATGGTGTGATGATGGGCAGTCTTATACAGTAGTAAAAACCCTAGATTTTGTGTAAAATGGTGCAATGCAACAAGGAGATAACCATGTATGATTACACCGAACTATTCGAAAACATTAGCTATTTTTGCAAAAGCGTTCAACAAGTTAATGAATTTTGGTACAACGCTATTGTTTCAAGCTACAAAGATTTGTTAAAGCTCTAAGCCATCGAACCCAAGCTCGTGTGCGACCATCTTGCATCGGGTACGAAACGGCTTACCATGTTGCGCCCATTTATCGCCTTTTAAGCGGTAAAAACTCATGTGTACCATTTCATGGGAAAGTGTTGTGAGCATCGTGTAATAGTGTCCGCAACGAGCCGATGAGATAGTAATTGTATGCTCGTATTCTTCGCCTGTATCATGCATATATGTGCCAAGGGCATCAGGATCTGGAATTATTTGAAAATCCACAGCCTCAGGCAAAGGCATATCCCATTTCGTAAATGGGTAAAGGCAACATAAGCTACTGTATGCATGACGAATCGCCTGTGGAGTTAATTTCATACTTTGTTAATACATCCTCTGAATTCAAACTCATCCTCACCAGATACCATGATTAGCTCTGGCATTAACATTCTGCCATTTTCCCATGACAATAAAACAAATCCAGACCGCCAATCAACAGGCGCATCTTCTGTATAATGTACAAAGGCATCAGAATGAATATCAGCAAGAGTTCCAGTTTGAACACCCCATCTTGTACCCATGTTAAAAGCAGGGGACAAATCGGTAATCGGAAATGCGGATAAATTATGCGTATGCCCAGTAATATAGTTGATGCCCGAATTTAAACTATTAGATCGAGTCGCACCAAAACCGCCTTTCCAACGATGTTTGATACAGGTATCTTCGTTGACCCAGAATGACCAGCATGATTTCCACATCGGAAAATGGTCTTTTAGGGAAAAACCGAGAATGCCTTCATAGGTAGCAGCACCAGAGTTTGATAGAAAAGTTTCAAAACGAGCATCATGATTGCCAAGACACCATATTAGGGGAGTATCTTTACGAGCAGCTTTTTCAATTCCTGTCATAAATTCCTGACAAGCCTCAAGTTCTTCTTTGACTGTAGGAGTTTGCGACCAATTGATTCGCTTATGTGCGCTATTTTGAGATCCATCGAACATATCACCATTCGCTACAATCGCTTTGAGTTCACCTTTGAATGCTTTAATCATGACAAGAAGTGCTTTATAAGCGGTAGTGACTTCACCGGGCTGAAAGTGAGCATCAGAAAATACTATGACTCGACCCTTATCAGGAATCTCAATTCCTCTACGAACATGACCTGAGGTTTGGTCAATCTTTTTGATATTGGTTCTACCAGTAGACTGTGGATTAAAGGTAGGAAGTTCTATTTGATATTTAAGTTCTAATGCCCTTCTTCTAGCATGAACTGATCGAATGCCCATCTTCAATGCTCTTGATACTCTGTCAGGACTACCTAATTCTTTCCAACAACTAATGAACTGCTCATCTGTAGCAAGGTAATTAGACATATAGCTCCTATTAGAAGTAAGCACATCTTAATGTATTTATATTTAAATTCAATGTCTTATTGATGGAAAATCGTAATATATGTTAAGATGCCCACAAAAGATGTAGGTTCATTATGGAGAAAACTCAAAAGAATTCAGTAGGTAGACCTTCAGACTATTCAGAAGAATTGGTCGAGGAAATCTGTTTACGCATATCTTTTGGAGAAGGACTCGTCAAGATTTGTAAGGATGAGCATATTCCATCTAGAAGTACAGTAATGCGATGGTTGCTCAACAATAAAGAATTTCAAGACAAATACGCACAGGCACGAGAAGCTCAAGCGGATTATCTTCTGGAAGAACTATTAGATATTGCGGATGATAAATCTGGTGATACCTATGAAGATGCCAAAGGTAATATTAAAGTAGATCATGAGAACATCAATCGTTCTCGTTTAAGAGTTGACACAAGGAAATGGGTTATTGCTAAACTTGCACCGAAGAAGTATGGTGACAGGGTTGCATTAGATCCTGAACAAATTGTGCAATATATTACAAAAGGCACTCTGCCCGAATAATGATTGAAATCGTTGAGTTAGATTTGCCCATCCTACATAAAGGGCAAGAAGAACTGTATGCTCAACGCAAGCAATTAAATGCGGTTCGCTGTGGTAGACGATGGGGTAAGACTAAATTCCTTGAAAGACTCGCAGGCGATGGAGTCATGAAAGGTAAGAAAGTTGGAGTATTTGCCCCTGAAAACAAACAGTTACAAGAACCTTGGGAACATATCAGGGATGCTCTAAATCCCATGCTCAAGTCATTTAATCGTAATGAAGGGCGCATGACTGCCAAAAATGGTGGAATTTGCGACTTTTGGATTCTCAATGACAACGAACTCGCTGGTCGTGGTCGAGAGTATGATCTCGTACTGATTGACGAAGCAGCGTTTACTAAGACTCCACAGATGATTGACATTTGGCACATGGGCATAAAGCCAACCATGCTGACAACCAGAGGTAAGGCATGGATCTTCTCAACTCCCAATGGGGCTGATCCTGATAATTTTTTCTATAGGATTTGCAATGACCCAGAAATGGGCTTTAGTACTTTCCATGCGCCTACGATCAATAATCCTTATGTCCCTGCGGATGAGCTAGAGAAAGAAAGACAGCGCAATCATCCGATGGTATTTCGTCAAGAATATTTGGCTGAGTTCGTGGATTGGTCTGGTGAGGCATTCTTCCCAATTGATAAGTTGCTCATAGATGGTAGACCTATGCCCATGCCAGATGTTGTGGATGGTGTATTTGCTGTCATAGATACTGCGGTTAAGGGTGGATTAGAACACGATGGAACAGCGATCATATATTGCGGTGTGAATAAATTTTATGGTCAGCCACTCATTATTCTGGATTACGACATCATTCAAATTGATGGCGCAATGTTGGAAAACTGGATGCCAAGCGTATTTGCTCGATTAGAAGAACTTGCTACCATGACTAAATCTCGTACTGGCACTCAAATTGGTGTGCATATCGAAGATGCTGCTGCGGGAGCAATACTATTACAACAAGGTAGGATTAGGGGATGGAACACCCATGCGATTGATTCGACTTTGACCTCGCAAGGTAAAGATGTCAGAGCCTTGGATGTGTCAGGCTATTACCATCAAGAGAAGATTAAAATCACCGAATATGCCTATGATAAGACTGTAACATTCAAAGGATCGAATCGAAATCATTTGCTTACACAGATCGCAAACTTTAGAATGGGCGATAAAGATGCGTACAAAAGACCAGATGACTTGCTTGATGCTTTTGTGTATAGTTTAG
>Ga0208875_1000078_pt1 | contig 44864 bp, 58 predicted proteins | sample CryBogCBH25Aug08_FD_184612 | JGI IMG/M metagenome (GOLD analysis project Ga0208875, IMG submission 184612) | Freshwater microbial communities from Crystal Bog, Wisconsin, USA - CBH25Aug08 (SPAdes) (version 2) | ecosystem: Environmental > Aquatic > Freshwater > Lake | place: Crystal Bog...
AATAAGTGGAGGCAATTAACCCAGTAAACAGCGAAGATGCTGTTCGGTAATTTACGCAATATGATGTTTGATTTGGAAGGTTTACCCATCTGCAAGGAGTAGTATTGTTTTGGGTAATATCAGCAAAATAAAAAGCATCGGTATTGAGATCATAATAATCTCCGATTCTTGCATATTTTTTTCTTTTTGAAGCATCTGGAAAAGTCTGAACAAAATTTCCTCCTCCATAAAAGTTTTGGCAAAACAAAATTCCTTGTTGTTCTGTTGAACATTCTTCATCAGAAATTATTGCAATATCAATAACAAGATTGTTTGAATCTAAAGATGTAAAAGCGGCCATAATTATGAAGTATATGTTCCGTTTCCTGTATATGTTAGGATTGTATGTCCAGCACCATCTGAACTTACTATTGGGCTTCCTGTTTTTATTCCAGTATAATTTGAATTTGGGATTGAAAGAATTACAACTCCATTTGATGCGTTGTATCCATGTCCTGCCGCATCAGCAATTCCTCCTTGTCCATAAGATCCTAAACCAGAAATTGCACTAAATCCTCCATGCCCCCCCCCGCTATAATAAACAGAAATTCCAGTAATTGAATCTGTGGTTCCGTTTCCTCCAATTCCATTTGATTGACCTGCCACGCCATTAACTCCTCCCCCATTGCCACCATAGAATGATCCAACAGATTGAACTCCCCCACCTCTACCTTGGTTTATTACAGTTGTGCCATTTTTTAATTGAGTAGTACCACCAACTGTGGCAGAATTGTAAGCGTTTCCTGCATTATTTCCAACGTAAAATCCACCCAATCCTCCTACTCCAATAACAATACTATAAGTTGTTCCACTATTTGCTATTAGTGGAGAACTGTTAAATATACTACTATAAACATTGCCTCCATTTCCTCCACTATAAGGATATGTATCTCCAGATCCAGATCCTCCTCCACCTCCTCCAACTAACAAATAATTGATTGTATAGCCAGAAGGTGCAGCAGATACATTCAGATTTAAGAATCCTCCATCGCTAAACTTCTGATTTAAAATAAAACCCATAATCTATGGGGCCGCTATTAAGCGTACCAGATCGTGTAAGTGGTCGAAGCGGCAGATCCCAAACAATACAAGGCATTGGTTGGCACATATGGGAACTGATACCCAACTCCTGCTCCAATTGCAATTCCGTTAGTGGAAGTGGCTGGAGATGTGGTGCTGACGTACAGGGTGTTGGAAGCAGAAGTGTTCTGAATCGTGAGCGTCTTGGTTGCAGTAGAAGCCGCAAGCAAAGTGGCTGAAGTAGCTCCAACCGAGCTATTGGTCATGGTAAGCGCACCATTTGCTGCTTGAGTTCCAACCACACCAATCACGTTTGTCCCAGCAGGAAGCGGGTTATCCAGCATCACGTTGGATACCGTGGCGGCTCCAACCGTGGTAATGTTGATTGTGCCAACAAGCGAACTTGCCGTGAACTTGATGTAGGAGATGCCAACGGTGTTGATCTGCCCAATGGTGGCAGTTGCGGCATTAAAGCTGGAAGAAGTGCCTCCAGTGGTTAGGGCCACATAGGAAGTGTTGAGGTAACTTGTTCCATCAACAGATGCAGAGATCGTGATTGTCCCAGAAGAAGCGGCAGTTGTGGAGAATGCCAGCGTGGAAACATCAGTTGCATCAACGATTAAAGTTCCAGATCCGGTGGAGATTGATCCGGTAACAGGAGGTTGTTCTGACCCAGAATTGCCAGCAAGAGTCTCAAGGATCTTACACAGGGTGATAAGCTCCCCATCGTTGGGGTTTGCGTACTGGGGTTGGTAAAAGCTATAGCCACTCATGGTTTATTCCTCCTGGTATTGATCGCCCGTGTCTTCCATTTCTTCATTCCCGCCCTTGTCTTCCATAGCGGAAAGCTGCTCCTTCACGGCCTGTTTAGCTCCCTTGGGCTTTTCATCCTTAACTTCTCGATTGAGGATAGGAGTCTTGTCCTGACCCACGGAGAGGAGCATCATGTCCTTACCATCAAACTTGAAGGTAGCCATGTCGGAGAACTCTACTCCCTCTTTGGAGCCGGAGGGAGGATTGTAATCCTTGGGGATGGTAAAAAGAAGAGCCATAATGGTGATTTGTAAGGGGTTATTTGTAGGGGGTCAAGCGGAAAGAACTACGGAGATGGTAGTGCCTACTGTTGAAGTATTGAGGGGCGTAGTTACTGTTGTTCTTACTGTTGAAGTATTGAGGGGCGTAGTAACAGTGGCTCCAATCGTGGATGGGTTTAGGGATATGTTTGTAATTGCATTTGGAGAACCTGGATATCCATAATAAAATATGGTTCCATATACTGTTTCAGAAGTTGGATTTATTGCTGGATAATAAAAATACGCATTACCAGAAGTTGTTCCTGATTGTGTGTTAGTAGAATAAAAATATCCATCACCACCAACTGATCCTCCTGCGGAGTCTATTGACAACGAATAAAAATAAGCATTATTTGCAACAAGATTGGCATTTGAGGATGAATCGTAAAAGTATGCCGTTGGATATACAGACCCAACGTTTTTAGAAGATAAATAAAAATTAACAGCAGTAATTGAGGAGCAATTTATTGTGCCTTCAAGGTCTGTATTTTGAAATGACCAAGACGTTATTGTTGCTCCATTTGAATCAAGGCAATTTCCCAATACAGTTCCACATCCAAAAAAAGTTGTATCCACCACATTCCCACTTGATGCAGTTAAATATGAAAACGTGGCATTTCCGGTAATTGTTCCAAGGTTGTAAGATGAACTTAAAAAACTAGCAGATCCAGTAAGCGTGTATTTATTTATTGATCCAGATATAAATTGACATAACCCTGTAACTTTTAAATTAACTCCAAGCTGACAAGATGTAAAATATGCAGAAGCACATCCTGTGCTGTAAGCTGCTCCGGTGCTGTCTGATGTAATGTTTTGACTACTAACTAAAATTGTTTCCGTTGAAAGTGGAAGCCTTCCTAAAGGAACATTCACAACATCTGCCCAATTTGACACATTTGAATAATTTCCATCAGAAGATGAGTTTAAGAATTTTGCAATATTATATCCAACATAAATTGGAGGATTGTCTGGAAACTGTCCCGGCATTACCAGATTTGGGTTTGGAGACTCTATATAGGCTTGCCCATAAGAAAATCCATTATTTATAGAATTATCATAATAATATGAAGTTCCACCATCTGTTATTGACCCTGTAACTCCATTGTTTTGAGAGTTATTATGAAAATAAACAGGAATTGGGTTAATGGTTCCAATGCCTCCATTTAAATTAACGTCATAGTTATTTTGAGAAGAATTGTAAAAATAAACAGAAGTTATATGCGGACAATTAAAATATCCTTGTAAATTTGTTGTTTGGAATTTCCAAGATGTGATGGATGCTCCAGTGTGATCGTAGCAGTATCCTTGCACAATTCCGCAACCATATCCAGTTGAGTCAACTACTGCCCCACTGGTGGCAGTTAAGTAATTGAATGTGGCATTGCCTTGAATGTATCCTCGGCCATTGTTCCAAGACCCAGTATTAAAAACAGCATTCCCTGCTTTTCCTGTGGCTTTTAATATTGATCCATTAAGAGTGCTACCATCAACATAAAAGATATTTGAAGAATTATTGAATGTGGCAAGATTACAAATCAATGGAATCTGAAAGCTAAATCCATGATCAAATGTGGCATTTGTGCATCCGTGAGATATTCCCCATCCGAGGGCATCTGCATTTACTGTTCCTGTTCCATATCCACCATCAAAATAAACATTATCTCCGGTTGATGGAATACCGTATGCTGGAGTGCCAGTAAAACTTCCGTAAAACCAATTTAAAGACTGACTGTAATCACGGTCTTGCGTTTCAGAATCATTAAAATAAAAATTAGCCATTTTAACTCAACGTGGATTGAGCAGGGGAAATAAACACATCACCCTGGATCAGTCGATAGAACTTGCCTGTGCTTAACTTCACAATCAAATCCCACTTTGCCGCTCCGGTAATGGATGCCGCAGCAGTGGTGGCTCCGGTGAGAGAAAGCGTGATCACTCCCGCAGAAGGATTGATTGACGTGGTAAATGATTCAATGAGAGTGCCAGTTGGGGATTTAATAACTGAAGCTGCCGTGGCCCCTGTAAGGTCAAACACTCCTCCCGAAGTATTGGTCACATTCACCACCACAGAGTAATCAGTTCCCTGTTCAATATAAAGGTTTTGGGTGATAGCAGACATACGCAATCAAAGTAAAAGGCTAGGAGCTAGATGGGTCAAGGGCAAAAGAAAAGGGCCACCAGATTTCTCTGATGGCCCCTTCTTGATTAACTACCGATTAGGAGTAGTAGCAACCGACGAAGCTAACGTCGTATGGGCAACGCTTGTGGATAATAGCGCGACCAAGGTACGGAGCAATCGGGCGGCTTCCGCTCTGGAAGATTCCAAGCCAACGACCGATCTTACCCAGCGGGTTATTCACGGCATCCCTAATATTCAGCCAGAAGAACTGACCGGAATAGTAGTACGGATAATCGTCGAACGGCGCACCGGGGATGTTTGGCCCAACCTGTTGAACGCTCTCCTCGTACACGTCCGGGTGGAACACATACGAAACCTCGTAAGGAGCAACGTTGTAGGCAGGGTTGATCTCCCAGCTATATCCATTGTTCGTGGACTGCTGGATGTAAGGATAAACCTGTACCCACTGGTTGTTGCTGAACACGAAGCGAGGAAGCTCCAGATCAATCAGGTGGTAGTAACCCTGGAAGGAACGCTCCACACCAAGAGGTGCAATGAGTTCCGAAGGGGTGGCATAGCGGATATCCTGACGGAGATCAGCATTGTTGCGGAGCAGATCACGGCTCGTTTCGGGCGAGGTGATCAGACCAAGCACTGGAACACCGTTCTCCTTACCGAGGGCATTGTGACCAGCACCGTCACGGATAAGCTGAACACGCAGGACATCAAGGAAGTCCTGTGAGAGCTTTGCCGTAGGAGCGGGGATCGCATTGCCAGTGACGCTGTTGTAAAGCGCATTGGGAACAGTGGTTCCGTTGATGGTAGCGGACTGATAAACAGTCTGGGTCACATCTCCGGCAACCGACTTTCCAACGATACGCAGATACTCTGCACGGCGACGATTGTCCAGAACCGTCTTGGTCAACTGGGTAAGCTGATCAACGGTCTTTCCAACCTGTGCCTCGATTTGGAACGCAGTCTTCAGATCGTCCAAGCAGATGCAAGGAGTCTGATAAGCCTGGGTCTGAAGCTGCCAAGTACGGAGCGTCTGACCAAAGTTGAGACTGTTAGGAGTAGGATTGCAGCCCGCAACGTTGTTGGGGGAGCCAAGTCCAGACGAGGTGGAAACGTTAGCCCAGGTGTTTTCAAAGTTACCGGAAAGCACACGCTCAACCGTGACTTCAGTCAGGGTTGTGCCCATACCAAGAGGGAACTTGCCAACACGCACTAGACGACCCCAAGGGCCATCCACGGAATAACGCTCGTAAATGTCAACGTTGAAACGGGAAGTTTCCCGCTCAAAGATGTCATTCACTGTAGAGCATGAAATAGTAGCAGACATGATTATTAAAGAGTAATGTGGTTTGTTTTAATAAGAGTTTTCTTATTAAAGTTTGTTTTTGAATCAAGCGTGATGCCCGATTCTGTTTTTTCTGGTAGGCGATTTCCAGTTACAGCCAGTTTATTTTATTGGGGAGCGACCCCCTTCTCATCGTTAAATGAGATACAGCAATTCTTGGATTAGCAAATTTTTGCTACTTTTGTCAATAGGTTTTGCGAATAGCCGCAATAATTTATTTATTTAACGATCTTTTTGCAATCAACTCACGAATTTTCTCAATGTTCTCCGTGGTGATCTGCTTTGCAGATAGCTGGATAATCACCCAACCGCAAAAAATAGCTTCATTTCCCTTTTCATAGTCTCCGACGATTCCGTATCCTCTGGCATGACGGCCTCCGCTAAACACGCCTCCCTGCAACTCAATCCCCACCTTGGTTTCAAGATGGGCAAAGTCCAACCTCCACTTCCTGACCGGATGAAACCTATGCTCCTCTACAAGACTTTCCCCTTTAAGCGTTGACCAAAGAAGGGCGAACTTTCTTTCCAACACGCTTGACTTTCGAGGCTTTTGCGAATCCGGCTTTGACGAGGCTTTCTTTGACGTGCTTTCTGTTCCAGCCGCCGAGATTGTGGTGGAAGGCAAGGACGTTGATTGCGTTGTCAATGGCTCCAAGTTGAGCTTCTTTCGTCCCTGCCAAGGGAGCTTTTTGTTGTATTTCGGTTGTTTTTTCATCAATAGGAGCTGGCTCGTCGTGATTAAATGAGGAGGTAGTTATCGCATCACCCCCCGTCGCAGGATCTCCCTGCACACTACTCGACGGGCCAGCAAGCCCATCGTTTAAAAGAACTCCCTTCTTATCGGGATGGTAAATAACTGCCCCTGGCCTCACAAAGGAAGGCTCCACGTTATTCTTGCGCCACTCATGGGATCGGTCACTGGTTCCCCTCCAATCATGTTGGATCAGGGTAGTCCTATGCATCTTGGGAACGATGTCGGAAGCAGCAAAGATGTCCCAAGCATATTCCTCTTCCTTGGTATGCCCATCGGCAAACTTGATGTTGGACACGCAGTTGAACACACGGGAGGCAGTCTGGGAAAGATTCCAATCATACACGGCAATCCCGCTCATGTGGTCAATCCCTCCGGGGATATCGGCAGAGGATAGATCCACAAAGTCTCCCATGAATGGACGTTGGCACTGACGATATTCTGCCTCAATCTGGTCAATCCATCCCTCGCAAAGAGGAATGGCATCAGGCTCCATAAAGAGGAATGATTGCCTGGTGACGAGCGTTGAATGCCAAGCAATGTTCTGGAATGCCCTATTGCAACTCACGGGCCATCCCTGTTCGGAGTGATTGGCTGGAACGATATGGACTTTCCTAAAGCAGTTCTCTAGGGGAAGGAGGATACCGTCAGTGGTCACTCCCCTGACCGGAGATAGGATGATCTCATGGTTCATGTATGGGCCAAGCTGCTTGACTCGATTCGCCCATCTCCGCATGAGCGGAAGATCACCATTGTGGTATGCAATTGCTACTATCATTTCAGTAGGTCTGGTTTACATTCCGACAAGATGGATGTCAAGTAGGATAACTCCAAGTGCCTCCGGCATTCATCTGAACTTGGGATATTGAAAGGCTGGCAGTGCCTCCACCGTATTGTAAAACTACTCCATAACCAAGCACTTGAAATGTGCAGCTAGGTAATCCATCTATGATGAAGTTTATGTTCTTTTGAAATGCGCCTGGGGTTGATGCCAATTGCGTATTGATATATGATTGACTGTAGGAAGATGACCATTGAAATCCAACTTGAGCTTCTTGTGGATATGATGCTACCCCTATTTGCACTAACATATAAGAAACGCAATAAGGATAATATAAACCATTGTAAATTACTCCAAGAGCCGCATCTAATTGAAGGCTAATTTCAAGTCGTAAAGGATCTCCAGGCACATATGGTAAAGTGATACTGCTGCCGCAAACTAAATCATGATAAGTGGAAACTGTTGGATCATAATTTCCAGCAATAACCGTGTTGATCGGGGAAATTGAATCACTGCTTGATCCTGCAACCACCGTTGCCGATATGTCTGATCTAAGTTCAAACGTGTTCCAGTTGCGCCTCCAATAAAACCGCATCAAATCATCCAACACAAATCCAAAAGGAAAATTTGTTCCTGGCCCCACAAGGGTTCCATCATTAGTGGGAACAAAACATCCGGGGAAAAGCCCCAAAACATTAAATGACATAATCAGTAAGGTAGCCCTGCGGCATACACGTCAATCTGCTTTGCCACTCCATTCACGCAAACTTGCAAGGTGACTGTTTGCCCCGGTGATTGAGTAGGAGGATTAGGAGATGGATACACCCCTTTGTAAGAAACTCCCCCTGCAGCAATTTGCCCATTGAAATTATACGACACTCCTGCCGATAGTGCCGATTCGTCTGACGATGGGCGGGTTGGTTGATAAAATTCCATTAGAATAATTTAACGTATGTTGTTTTTATTTCCCAAATTCCAGCTTTCCAATATTTAGAATCCCAAGAAATAGGCACATAAGGGCCAGTAAATGTGGTTAAAGTAGCAGGACACAATGTTCCAGAAGTTTGTCCAATGGTTTTCTGGACAGTACCACCATTGATTAGCGTTATGTAATCTGTCGCAGAAAATGGTGATGAAGCATCAAATTTAATATTTTCACATCCCTGCGATGCCCCTCCACTGGTGCAAGAATAACAGATTTTTGTATTAGGAGTAGTTGTTGAATCTATTGGATCATTTAACACGCCACCTAAATCAAAATTAACAAACAACCCAGTGTATGCCAATTGTTGCAATACCGGAGAAAACAAATAACAATCACCAGTAGTGGTTGGTGCGCCATAACTATAACTTGTTACTGTTTTGAATGTGGTTGGTTTTGTTTGAGATGCCCTAGAAACAGGCTGAACAACCACTCTAATGTCTGTTGTTGCACCGCAAGAAAGATTATATCCCTGGATATTTAATCCTTTAATTAACGTGGGGGTTGTATATGTTCCTGTCCTATATTCTATTCGACTAGGAGGAAGAGAAGCAACCGACACAATCGTGCGTTTGGTCTTGCTGGCATCAATAGGTTCATCCCTTGCTGACAATAGATATCCATTCGCTCCCCCTCCGTATCCAGAAGACGCATCAGTGAGGGCAGCAGTTCCCGCTGGCACAATCAACTCCCTGTGAACCAGATTCAACTGTGAGAAATCATCGTACAGGTTACCGTCCAACTCGTATGGGCCAGTAGTGTAGATGGTTGTCAGATTGGACTTTGCCGCACTGACGTGTTCCACAGTAGACTCCAACACGCTTCCATCTGCCGTGTCTAGCGAAAGGGAATTGGGTTGGGTCTGGGCAGTGACCAGTTGATCATTCTTCTGAATGATGCCCATGAGTCCCGGCTTGTTCTCATTGGTAATAAGCACCGCCCCAGGGATAGGCTCGTAGATCCTCCTTACTGCCACATACCTAGATCGCAAGGGATTGTCCTCTGGCAATGGCGACATCTCCTGCTCACTAATCACCGTTGGGTTGATAAACAAGCTCCCGGTAGGCACAGAAGCCCCTGCTGGTGCAGTGAAGTAAAGTCTGGTGGAGGTAGGTGGAGGAGTGGCTAGAAGCGTGAATGGGCCAAGCAAACTATTGGTTTGAGCCGTGGTGCTATAGATCGTGATAGCTGATCCAATTGTCAGATTGAATCCAGTTCCACTTACCGTGGCAATGTGAGTGGTATTGTTGACCGCAAGGGTGATGGGTTGCCCTGCTCCAAACACCGGATCTTTAGTTCCAATATCCGCAGGAGCATACTGACTCCTTGGCACAATGTAATCACGGATGTATTCGGGGAAGTTGGGATCTCCGGCATCATACTTGATCCCATAATTCCAAGGGTCTTGGGAGGCCAATGAACGATCATTTGCCCAGAACCTATAGATAAATTCACCATCTGGAGTGGGCTTTTCCGCTACGAGATAGAGGGTGGAGGGCCACTTGTTTGCATCCCTTCCGGTGTAAATGACCGTGCCATCCAGAGGTTGAGGGTTGAAGTTGCCTTTCTCAATACTCACCCGCTCCACCAATACGATATGACCCTGATCAGAAAGCCCCCAGCCGCCCTTCTTGTCGTTGTAGTTGGGTACTACGGGCGTAGGGTACTGCGCCACTCCCTGCTCAAGAGGAGGGTGTGGGAAAGGAGGTTGTTTTGGAGGTTTGGAAGTTGCCATTATTTCTCTGGTACTTGTTCACGCAACACAGGAAGTGCTTCTTTAACGTGATCCAAGTAGGTTTCAGCTTGCCGTTTAGTAACATCTTTCTTGTCCCAGAACAATGTTTTTAAAACTTCTCCCACGCTATTCTCCGGTACGTCCATCACCTTTGCGGCTTCTTGGATGAACCCAGGAACCATTGATTTCGTGAATTCTCCGGCAGTGTCGGTGATTCTTTCTGGGTCAACATACTTGCCCACGTTACGGGATAGGTTCACGAAAGGAAGTTCTTCAAGTAATCCCATCTGACCTTCTGCAAACCCACGGGCAATTGCGGAAGCGTCATCACCAAACGTGGCTCGATCCATCATGGTATCATCCCATACCCTCCGAATGGTGGCCCCTATCTGGAATGGAACAAATGCAGGATGGTGCAGGAGGGTTTTGGGAATAGGCCCAATAGCTCCGTATTCCGGTGCTTCCTCATCCTTTTCTGCCCCCTTTCGGTAGAATCCACCAAAGTAATCGGGAAGGGCATATCCAATAGCCATTGCCATAAGACCCACGCTTCCCTTCTTAATCTGACGCATGATCAGGTCAGCATCCTCCGGGGAGATGTCCTCAAGGCGTTTACCTATCTCCTTGCTCATTTTCATGCGGATTGCCTTGCTGGTTCCTGTGAAGAAACCAAACTGATACTCAAGGGCTTCCTTCACAATGTTGGCTGGGATACGAACAATTGGGATATTGAACTCAAGGAATCGAGCAGCAAGCCTTTGCCTCCAGCTATCACTTTCCTTCATCTTGTTTACAAGGAGGTTGTATTTATTCACTAACCCATTGTCTTGAAGGAAGATGGAAGCATTGGCTTCCTTGTACGCTTCAATTCCTGCCTTCTCCAAAAGCACTGGGTCTTTAATGTCAATGCTTGGATCTTCCCTGACTGCCCATTGCAGATATCGGGAAAGTGCCAATTCGTAGTTCGCCTTCTTGGTAGGGTTCTTGATTGCTTCGTGGATCTTGCCTGGAACATCCAATGCCCCCAATGGGATCAGGCTTGTGTCCCCATACTCAAGATCCAGTTCTGACCTACCCAACTTAAAGGCAATATTGCTGAATTCTTTCCACCCAGAAACAAGTCCTTTGGTATATGCCGCCACATCCTTGTCCAAGGGAGTGCCGTATTCCTGTCTGGCTTTTTGAGCAATTTCCTTAAAGAACGGGGTTTTCTCCAACACCTTTCCTGCCACAGCAGATGGAATGCGGAGAAGAGGAATCTCAAGAGAGGCAGACGTGAGCTTTGCCCAAGTGGAGAGATAGGACAAAACTGCTGCTCGTTTAAACTTGATGGTGGCATCAACTGCTTTCTGGAGAGGAGGACGATTCTTCCATTCCTCAAGAGTGATGTTCTGGCGAATCTTGTCTTTGAGTTCGGCAAGCTCAAGTTTTTTCAACCTAGCTTCCTCATCAATCTTCAGTTCCTTCCTTTCTGCCTTGGAGTAATCTCCTTCGGCAAGCCTACGTTTGGCTTCCTCAATCTGCGTGTTGACTCGATTCTTGTAGGCTTGAAGGGCAATTGCTTCCTTCCGAGTTTTGTACCAATCCTCGTTCATCGTTTGATCTTTGAGGGTGGCAAGCTCCTTTTCCAACTCCTCAATGCGGGGGCTTGTTGGCTTGGTCTTTGTTTCCCTTGCCTTAATCTCCTGCTTGGCAAGGATCTCTTTTTGATTTTTAATTTGACGCTCAAGCAAGGACTCCCGCTTCTCCTCTTCGGTTTTGCGCTTCCTGTTGGCTTCCTGATATTCCTTGATCTGCTTGTTTAGGGAATCAATTTCTTTTTGGACTTCCTTCTGTTCAGCAGTACGAGCAACTTTTTGTTCCGGCTTTTCCTTTGCCTCTCCGGTCTGCACTCTGGCAAGCCTCTCTTCTGCGTTTTCTTTTTTCTTGTTAAGTGCATCAAGAAGTTTTTCGTCTTCAGTCTTCTTTACCTTTAACGAGTCACGATATTTTTTAAGGTCAGCTTCAGCTTTAGCCACCTCTGCGCGGAGTTCAGTTACCCGCTGGGACTCCGGCCCTTCTGCAAGATTCTTGCCCGTTTTGGGATCAACCACATCCCCTGAAAGAATTTTTGAAATCTCCGCAATGCGCTTCTCTGCTTTAGCAACTTTGAGCGTTTCCTGCCTCAAGCTATCGGCATCACGGATATGCTGGCGTTCTGCACGGAGGTTCTTGAGGGTTTCCCTTTGTTGCTCAAGTTTTTCACTGGTCAGCTTCTCCCCCTTTGTTGTGGTCTTGAACACTTCCCCAGAGGCAATTTCCTTCTCATATCGCTCAATCAGACCATCGTAAATCTTCTCCAAAGACTTAATCTTCCGCTCAATTGGGATTTCTTTTTTGCCGTAAGTGTCTTCAATGAGTTGCTTGAGTCCGGCAATCTCGCCTTTCAGATCGGCAAGGTCTGGATCTTCATTGGCAATCTGAACCCTAGCCTCTTCATTTAATGGCCTTCCCTTGAGGAAAATCTCTTCAAGCTCTTCCACGGCATTCCTTGCACGGGTCTTTGCCGCTTCCATTGCCCCCTGCAATTGCTTCTCTGGGTCTTCAGCCTTGATGTTGAACCTACGAATCAAAGCATTCACTTTCTTTTGGAGGGATCGTTCTTCCGCTCCAGGCTTTAACCTTTGCTTGCCCGTGCGCTGGGGGGCTAGTTCCTTTACGATATCCTCAATCTTGCCAATGTTTCGATTTACCCCGATCAAACGACTAACAGCTTTACTCAATCCTGTTTTGTCAGGAGAGTCGTAAATGCCATATCCAGAAATTGCATTGCGGGAATCTTTCAGAGTCCATTTATCTCCCAACACGGATGAAGCAATCTCATGAGTAGCTTGGGAAATATCACGGGGTCTTGTAACTTGTTTTTCTTCTTCCTCCGTAAGCTCTCTGCGCATTTTTGATTCAGCTTCCTCCAATCTCTTTTGAGTGATTGCGGTAGCCAGCTTCTTCATTGCAGAGGAAATCTTTTTGGCTTTTTCTTTTCCTTCCGGTAGATCTTTCAGGGATTCCAGCTTGGCTTTATGCTTTTCAATCTGCTCGTCTGCCGTGAGGTTAGACTTCTTCTTGGGTGGCTTGGTCTCTGCTTGGATATCTGCATCCTGACGCTTCTCAATCCGCTCACTATTTAGCCCGTCCAATTCATCAGTAAGTTTCCTCACCTTGTCGGAATCTGCCTTTGCCTCACGCAATTCCTTGGTGGTGAGTTTCCTCTGAAGTGCCTTTTCTTTTCTGGCAATGAGTCGAGGAAGGGAATAGTCAGCAGCGGCAAAGATAGCCCTCTGCCTCAATCCGGCAGATGTTTCAGTTCCAATGTTCTTGTATACCTGAGAAATGTCCGCAAAGTCTTCTAGCTTCTTGTCAAATTGAGCGTCAATTTCCTTGAGCTTATTAGGATCTGTTTCTGAATTTCTCTTTTCGGAAAGGGAGTCCAGATCGTTCTGAATCTCTCCCATGTGCTGTTGGAGGGCAGCAGTTTCTTCTGCCGTGACTGCCCTTGGGCTTTTCTTGAGATCGGAAACCAAGTCGTAAAGGTATTGAGGTTCTTCAGCAATTTTTTCAGCGGCAGTGTTCCATGCCCCTGATTGAGTGATCTCCCTCCCCGGCATTACCGGAGGAAGCCCCTTGCTTGCCCTTTCCTTGTTGATGTCTTCGTTCCTAGTGGCAATCCTGCGCTGGCTTAAAATCCTGTTTCCCCCGATTTGTTGCACAGCAAGCTCTGGAGGGATGGTCTTTCCAGCCGCATTACGGATTCGATAAGCCTCATGGGATTGATTCCAAAGGGAATTAAGCTCATTGAATGAGAATGATCCTGGGTCAAACCGCTTGTTCAACTCATCAATCCAAGCCCTCTTATCTCCTTCATTACCCACATCCAAGGGTCGTCCCTTTGCCTTTTCAGCATCGTCCATTGCCTTCACCGCTTCAGTGAGGCGGGATTCGGTGAATTGCCCCTTGCTGGCGGCTCCAGGCAGTTGCCTTGCTTGCTCTGAAGGTTGCTCCAAAGGCTTCTCGTAGAAATCCAACTGCACTTCATTGGAGTGCATGACCGGACGATCAGTAGTTTTGCCCTTAAATTGACCGGATTGTTCAGCAAACTTTTGGGCTTCATCCCTTGAAACGAACTCTCCATCCTTGGTGATGTATCCAAAGTCAGGAGTTTCTCGATTAGCCGGAACAGTCACGTCCACTTTTGGCAAATCTCCCACTGCCACCTTGTCCTTATTCTCTGGATCTTGGGCATCCCTTCTTGCTGCCGCTACTGCCGCTTCATGATTTTCCCCATAGTAGATTGCCCCGGTGCGGTCATTCTTCCATGCCGCTGCCCCGATCCTGACTTGCTTTGGCTTTTCTTTTTCTGTTTCCAACGCAACTTCATTTTCTTTTTCAATGGTTGCGTCAGGCTTGAGCTTGCTTGCCAGTTCTGCCGTTTCGGGAAGTCCAGCAGATTTAATTTCATTTTTTCCAGCTTCGTTTTTGGCAAGTTCTTTCTCAACCTTGCCTCCCAAAACTGCCCCCATCAATCCAGACTCAAGCAAAGACTCTCCGGTAATTGGTTTGGGAGTTTCATCAGTAATGCCAAGACCTTTCTCCGTGGCTTCAAATCCATAACGGATAGGCTCAAAGGCAACACCTCCAGCTAGTCCTGCCGCAGCTTTCTTACCAACGGCCTTGGTAGCTTCTTTTACGGCCTCTCCCCCTGCCAACCCAGCAGCAGCTTCTGCTCCCGTCTTTAAGAACCCTGCCGCAGATTCAATTGCAAATGGGGCCATTCCAGCATATCCACCATATTTTGTTGCAGTTGGAGCTTCGGCTTGTGCCGCTTCAATGTCTTCCTTGATCCCAAGAAGACTCTCAACTGGCTTTACTAAAACTTTCTTTGCCAACTCTTGAGTGGCTAGAAATGTTGCCGCTCCTGCTCCAATTCCCACAAGGGGAGCCGCAGGGCCAACTACCGGGGCAGACGCAGCCGTTGCCGCTGGGCCAACAACTCCTGCCGCCACAGACCCTAAAGCCATTGGAATGCCTTCTTCTAAAGCACTTGCAATAGCTGCCTTTCGGCCTTGAGGAGTTTTGATTTCTTCAAAAAACCCTTGAGCGGGGGGTTGAACCCCGCCCTTTCCTACTTCCTCTTGGTTCCCCGGAGGGACTTGTCCTGATATGCCTTGCCCTGCTTCCGGCCTTTGACTTCCTTCTGCATCGGCTTGTTGGCTTTTTGTTTCTGCATCTTGCTCACCTCCTATCAGTTGAACGGAATTGCCGTCCCGTTGCCCGACACTGGCTTGGTCATTGCGTTGACGCTGGCTTTCGTCTTGGGTACGCAACTGTCCATTGGCTTGTACGTTGGTTTCTCCACCGACAGCATTGACTTGTTCTTGGGCTTGTCGTTGTGTCCGGTTGTCCAGTTTGGTTTCTGGCTCATTCCTGATTTGTGCTTCATTGGTTTGTTCACCTCCTTTTGCTAATTTGTAAAAATAACCTTCTCCACTAGAGCTTTCATTAGTGGGTTTGCTTTTTTGCTGTTCAGCAAGTTGTTCAAAATAGCTCATTGTGAAAGGAAGAAGTCATATCCTCTTTCTCTGGCTATGTCTTCAGCTTTCTTTGGATCTCCCCCAGCTTCATTGAAGATTGCGGGGCCAAGATAATCTCTCTTAAAGGTTTCAAGCTCATCCCCGGATAGTTCCCGTAGATAAAGTTTTGCGCTCAAAGGGTCTTGAGCAGTGAACCAAAGCATTTTTGCTTTAGCGGCATCCACTTTCTGTTTGGCTTCTTCAAATTGTTTTGCTGCTTCCTCTGGAGTAGGAGCTTCATAATCTTGAATGGAAGTGGATGGTTTTAGGTTCCTTGCATACTCAAGATCCCTTTCTGCATCAGCAAGTTCTTTCCTAGCCTTTACTTTTTCATTTGCCATTTTCCCGCTAATCTTACTCTGTTCTTGAATCGCCTTTTTTGCATCTTGGGCTTGTTTAGCCGCACGATCAGATTCACTTTGCTTTTGAGCTTCTGGAGCGTGAGGGTTGTCTGGAGAATACGGAGACGTAGGGGAACTTGGAGCGGATGGTTCTTGAGGAGTAGAAGGTTGTTCTGCTGGCGCAGTAGGTTGCGTTGGGGCAGCGGGTTGCCCTGAAGGTGCAGAGGTGGCGGCAGCGGAAGTGGGTGAGTATGCCATCTTGCCAAAGTCCTCAATGTTTTGGGAAATAACCCCCACCTTCTGAACCCTAGCTTGCCTTTCGTTCTCCGGCATCCTAGCCACTTCCTTGCCCTTCACCTTCCATATTGCAGTGACAGCATTCTTGATATCCTTGGTAGGCTTGCCATTGGCATCAAGATAACCATTGGGATTCTCCAACTCCTTCTGCTTGAACCCCCCAAGGGCACTGGAAAGCTCTTGTCGGCTGGCTTGCATCGCGGCAATGGCTTGGAGTTGTCCTCCCCTTGCCACCCTCTGCTCTTCCAGCTTTTGCTTGTTCAAGTCTTCCGTTTTTACAAACTTCACCAATGGTCTGCCATAGGCATCCAATTCGGCATACTTGGTGAACCCAGGTTTGTCTGGAGCAGACTGATATTCTTGCTCTGCTGCCTGACTAGCCTGTTGAGCCATAGCGGGAAGATATTCCCTGTATCCCTTATTGAAATCATACCTTCCCTTTTCATCGGTGGGGAAGTTGGACAAGTCAGCTTCTATACCATACTTGGATTTAGCCTCATGCTGGATGCCAGTATGGATTCCCTTGATCTCATCTGCCTTGGCTTTAAAGGCATCCATCAATGCCGCTCTGGTTCCTGCATTCACTGCAAGCTGATGAAACTCCTGACTATGCCGGATATCATCAAGCATATTGCCAGCATTCTTGTGAAGCGTGTCCACGTCATCAATGGCAGAGGTGACTTTCCCCAATGTGTCACTCATTTGATCCAGCTTTTCCTGCTTGAGCCTTTCTCGATCTTGAGCATCCATCTGGCGACGAGATTGAAGCTCAAGCCTTGCGTCTTCCCTTGCGGCTTTCTCTTCTGCCAGCTTTTCAGATTCCAATGCCCGTCGTTCCCGGCTCATTGCAATCTGCTCTGACATTTCATCCTTACGTCGGGCATCTTGCCAATCAAGCATATCCATAATGCCCTTACCTTGGGCATATGCGGCAGCATATCCAGATGGAGCATAGGTGGACTCCTGCCTTCCCCCGGAGGGAATCTTAAAAACAAAAGCTGATCCTGATGGGGTGGTTCCTGTAGCCATGTTATTCTCCGTAAAGTCTCTTGGTCACTCTCTTGTCAATTTTGCCAGCAGACCCAATTGCTGTTCCATATGGGGTGGTTAATTTGGTTTGAGTGGCAGAGGAAGGAAGCTCTTGAATTTGTTTGGATCTAGCCCTTAATTCTGAACCTCCTTCTTTTGTGGCCTTTTTTGCAGCATCCTCAAGATTCTTTTCATCTTGGGCACGATAGTATGCAGAAATGGGAGAAAACCCACGTTCTCCTTGACCCGCTCGATATGTTTCTGCAAGCCTTGCATTTCGTTCATTTGCGGCAAGATTAGAGTATTCTGCTGCCGTTTCAAACCCTTTAATGGATGGAGCCATTATTTGAGCGGCTTCTTGTTTGGGGTTGTAAGATTTTGTTTCTTGAGTAACCCCTTCTCCCGCTCCCTGTTCCAACGCTTTTCTTTCGGCATTCATGATTGCCGCTCCCCTTATTGCATTTTGCACTGCCTCCACATCAGCAGGATTGTGTCCTGCCATTGTTGCTGCCTTTACATCAGGGTCGGTTTCAGAAACTCCCATTCCTTTAGATTGCCAATCGGGGGCAATCTTACTAGTGGACGCTCCAGAAATAGGATCAACTTGCATCCTTCCAGACAACCCAATGATGTTGCCAGCTACATCCCTTTCTACTCTATTGTATTGGGAAAGATTCAGTCCACTCACCTTGCCACTCCCAGCCTCCGGCTCCACCATTCCTTTAGGGATGGCCTTGCCTCCCTTCATCAAGTCCATCACGGCATCATGCGCTTCCTGCATGGCATTGGATTTAATCTCCCCGCCTTGAGCTTGGTTTCTGGGAGGATTACCAATCCCTCCCTGCATTGCTTCAGATGAAGGACTACCGCTCAAGATATTCCCCATCCCTATGTCAAAATGATTAGTAGTGGCGGCTGGCTGGAAAGATAGAGGTTGGGAAGTAATGTCCATTGGCTGGGCATACTTGCTCTGCAAGGTAGTCAACCATGACGCATCATAAGGTGTTTGATTTTCTTCTCCCATAAACTAAACTAGGTTCTGCATAATGCCTGGGGCAAATGCTTTGGTTTGGATTTGAATCTGGGCAAGCTCTCCATCCTCAAAGTTCACCGTCTCGTCATTCAAGCACTTGTAGGCATAGTCCCAATAAACTTGCGCCCTTTCCAACTCGTTGATGTTCTCGTAGTTATAGGCTTGCAACCCATACCGATAAGCATTCCGGTTGGAGGGGATGAGAAGATCCGTGGCGTTGACTAACGGAACGTAACCCCTCCTCACGATACAATACATTGAGCGGTTCTCCGGCATCTTCCCCAACACCCTATATCGTTGGGTATCGCTAGTGACTCCACTCGGCAAAGCACTGACAGGAGTGTTGCCCTGCCTGACGATCTGAAGATCCCCCACATAGTTGGGGGGAAGCCAACCAAGTCCTCCCTCATCCCAAGGATACCAATCAGGCATCACGTCACCAAGCTCTCCCTGCAAGTAGGTAGGGTCAACTGCCAGCACCTTCAGCACACTCTCCACCCCTGGCACTGTGTCAAAGTAGTTATTGCCGTTGGAATCAACCGACACTGAAAAGCTATAGATGAACCTATTCCCCTTCCACTGACCGGAGTTGATAAACCTTTCGTTTACAAAGTTGATTGCCACTCCCACGCCGGGATCACTCGCCCCTTGGGAAGTGATGAACGGAGCAAATAAAGTTTGCGCCTGTGAGAAGGTGAGGGATGCCATGATCGCCTCATAATTACATCACCCCCAATTATATAGTCAACTGCTTAATCCATCCTACTCATCTTCAAACTCAATTTCAATTTCACAGTCCTCCGATATGTCCTTCAGATATGATTGGGCCATCCCCTTCACTGCAAAGTGATTGCCCATCTGGGTCTTGAGGAATTCAGTCTCCCCGTCATTCTCCCTGCTCACTAACAAAATGGCATGGTCAAAGAATTCCCTTCTACCCCAACCTCGGTCAGGAGGATAGGATATTATCCATCTTGCTCTTAATCTCCGGCGTGAGTCCTCCCCAACTCCATTCCTGATTCACGAAAGGCTCCAAATCCGAAGGATGCCTCCACTCATACATATGATGCCTATACTTGTGCGCCCACGCTCCAAATGCATTGAACTCACTGAACCTATGCTTGGGCCTCCCCTGCAACCACACATTCAAGGCACTCTGATGCCTGTGAAACATGAAGGTGCGGAAATCACGGAGAACTTGCCTGTCAAAAACAAAGGGATGCCTCCTCATGAACTCATACTCCGGCTCCCATCCCACCGATTCCTTCACGATCTCCTTCCAAGGAGGGTCTGGAAGATCCTCATACAACCACACGGGCTTCCCATTGATGAACAAGTCCTCCGGGGTTATCTCCCTAGTAAGAATGCAATCAGAGTCCATACAGAGGATATAGGGAGCATTGCAATACATATCACAATGGAGTTTGTCATTCTGCTGCTGGATATAACCATCACGCCAATCTGCCACCACATGAACCTCCTCGTTAGTTCCAGCCGGAACCAATTCCAAGTCCCCCACCGGAACACAGAGATGAATCTTTCCAAATCCCTTTGCATACTTGGCTAAAGACCTCAAGCAATAAGCAAGCCAGGGGAAGTCTGGTCGATACGACCGAATAAATATATCCACGTTCATTTTAGCCAAGGGTGTATTTCAGAATGACAATGATTGCACAAACTCACAAGATTTTTTTTGGAGTTGATTCCTCCATTCTGCAATTGAATGATATGATGCCTACACTGTGCCTGTTCCTTACACACAAAGCACAAGCTGTTTTGAAAATGGTATGGACTGTGCAAACTATCTTTTCTCTTGTTAAATTGCTTTCTTTTTTCCCTTAAAGACAAACAATTCTTGTATGGTATAACTATATTTGAATACTCCTTCAGCTTTTCAAGTCTTTGCTTTTCAGTTTTTAATCCATAATCAGCATTGCTTGTTGTGGCGATCAGTTTCGTTCTATTCCCGTGCTTCCCAATTTCCACATCAAGAAAATACTCCCAGAACTTAATCAAGAGATTCTTTTGCAGCTTGCTTGGATGAACAGGCTTTTTAGGAGTTTTATTTTTCCTTTTGGGCTTGATCCCATGCTTTTTGCACATCTCGTGATATTTTGCCCAACTCACCCACCACGGGCCAGTTTGCAAATATCCCCAGCAAACAACTTCTTTATTCCAAGGGCAAGCATCTCCATTCTTAAATCTCCGCTTGCCATCCCCGGCATCATTTCCTACATTTCCTTCAGCTTCTCTCATAGCACAATTATGGGTTGAGGTTAAAAGAGGAACGGAGCCATCACACTCCTTCCTCTTTGTCTTTTATAGCGGTTGACAATATTGCAAGCAAGTGGTATTTAAAAAGCATATTGCGTGACAGGGATTAGACGAGGGGCTGGCCCCCAACGAAATCAAGCCCAACCTGTCTTAATAATTTGACCCTCTTAAAAAGAGGAGAAGCATTTGTAGCACGGGACATAACCCTGACCACAAGAATTGCGCAAGGTCTAAAGCTACAATTGCCCTAACTGGATTGGAATTGATACATCCGATTCAACCAAGGGCAACGCTTTGTCCATGTATCCCCACGGAGTGCTTTACTCAAGGTTGATGAATACAAACAATCATTCAAGCGTGGCGGGGCCACCAGCCCCAAGCCAACGCGATTGAAAATATAAACATACTCTTTACACTATCACCTAAAACAACCAATCAAAAATTAGACTATAACCTTATCCTATCCACCAAATGGCTTCATCCCAACATATCCCTCTCAAGGAAAGATTCCCAATAGCTCACCAGGCTTACGAGGATGCCGTTAAACTCGCTAACGAAGGAAAGGACTACGATCACCTCACTCCCCTCCTGATCCCCGAATATTTCGGGATGCTCACCTCCCATATCCAGAATATGCCCGACGAGCTTGCGAGGCGCACGTTGTTCGGAAAGGCAGTAAAACGATCCATGCCAATCCCAACTAAAAACAAACGGAAATAGCTTATTTATAATCAACTACTAAAACGTTTACAATTAGTAGTTGGATTCCCCTCATAGGTGATTATCCCAGCATCAGCTAATCAACTCACGCTTCATTTCCAGACTGCACGATAAACAAGACGAGTGTAGTGTTCACAAAAAATGTAGTGTTCGCGCTACCGTGAACGCAGATATGTCTGTGAACTGCTACAAACTCTACACAAATTTGCATAAATGGTAATGTTTTGTGTAGTCCGCAGAATTGCGGAGAATACTCAACCTAATCTCCGCATTCTTGAAATAGCAGGAGAGTATCTGTCCTTTTCAGAAGGATAGGTTATTGAAAAAGCGTCCTTTTATAAAGCCAGCCTTTATCTTTCGGGGAAAACTTAAATGGAACCACCAGCGAAGCTACACGTCACCTTGCGGTTTTTGTGATGATTTGTAGACTGGGGTTTTTGGGAAAAATTTGTGGAGAGGTTTTCTCGCAAACACGACCACGCGAGTGGGAGCCGGGAGGGGGGTGCGCGTCTCCTCACTTCCCGGAAAAAGGATGCTTAATTCACCAGGGCCACCTAGCGGTTCATGATACTAATCCCACTAATTACGACTTTCGTTATCTGATCTTATAGATGCAACTGTTGTGAATGAGGGGCTTACAGAGATGGTGTTAGGTGATAAAGAGTCCGCTGATAGGTTAAGTAGGTTAATTGATAGAGAAGGCCCACCGGAATCTGCTCCTATACCTAGGATAGTCCGGGCAATGTCAGCAGCATCTTTGAGTTTCCGCGAGTGATCCAAGGCGGTGAGACCGTCCATCTCTCCGGCAGTCTCTCCCATCCTTGCCAGCGCCGTCGCCACTCCGGTCTTGAATGTGGTGGCTGAGTTAGCGAGATGCTCAGTCAAAGCCTCTGAAGTGCTAATTGTGACATCCCTCTTCTCATTCTTCTCTTTATGGTCTGCCAGTATTGCTCTCCCCTTTTCAATCATTGTCACGGCATTATGGGGGGAAGGCCACTGGAACCGCTTTGACCATTGTCGAATGGTGGCACTGTTGATTTTATGAAGTGAAGCGGTTTGTTCAAAGCTCCCGGTTGCCAGGTAGGTTGCCTTTATTGCTTCACGATCCACGGGGAGTCTTTTTGCCATTGATGGAATGTGACACTAATCGGGAAATGTGGCAACATTGATTTATTACTCTAAAAAAGTAATAAAGAGGCTCGCTAGGATGGCGTTAAAATCGTTTTTCCGGGGGCAGCAGTATGATGACAAGGGGGGAATTGCCGTTGTAATCCTTGCAAGACAATGGAAGCAAATGCCCGGAATCGTCGTTGCCTGGGTGATTCGATGAAGGAATTTTTGCCTGTAATCCTTGTAAGACAAACCATGCTTTCACGCTGATGGAATGGGCAAGTCAACAATTATTTTAGGAATCTTTGAAATTTATTTTAGAGAATAGCTTGCTAGTGGACGGGGAAAGAGTATGAAGGAATGAGCGAAGGCAATCATGCCGGAGCGAAACAAAAAACAAAAAATGCAAATAGAAAAAAATCACGCAATTGAGAACGGGAAAGGTTGGATGAAGTCAATCATGGATTGGTCTGCCCTTCTTCTCTCAAGTGACGATGACGTGAGGGAGTCGGCGGTTGATGAGATTTTCAACTCCCCCTTGTCCGTGACGGTTCGAGAAGGATGGAAAACAGTAGGAGGGCAATCGGAGCTTGAAGAGTTCCAGATCCTCCTTTCCACTGGTGGGCCTGCCTTACGTATCGTTGGAGACATCGGAGCATATGGAGTAGCACAAAATCCTGTTTTGGAGTGGCAGGACTGGGGCACTCCTTGGACAGAATATGTTACCACGGAAGAAGAGGACGAAGCCCTGCTTGGCTACTGCCAGCAATTTTACTTTGGAGAATAATCAAAGAGCAATTCTAACCATGAAAGACCAACTCACCCACCTCCTCCTTTCCTGCTTGGCCTTGTCCTTTGTGGTCCTGGCCATGCTTGTTTCAATCTTCCAGCAATATAATTGATCAGACTCCCTGCCATCGCTCCGGTGATGGCAGCAGCCTGGGCAATTAGGCCAAGGACAACACAACAAAACAAAAATGAAAACACAAGAAAAATATATCATCCTCTCTCACAAAAGAGGTGACTACATTAGTGGAATATCCGAAGGCGGTAACAATATTTCCGGGGGAGAGGCCGTTGATGCCATCCGGTATACAATACTAGAGGCTGAAAGTGTGGTGGAATGGCTCGGGAAACATGATTATAGCATCGAGGAGCAAAAATGAACTTCCACTTCACCGGGACGATATGATGACCACTAACACCGTCTCAAAAGACACAATCATTTTTATTGAAGAAGAATTGACCCAAGAACAATGGGAAGAACTTTGCAAAAAGAAAGTGGAAGAAATCCGCCGCAAACTTAAAGAAGCACACGCTAACCGCAACTCAACCGCACCTTGGAAAAAATGAACGACAAGCCAACAACCTTTGACCCTTCAAAGCCTTGGGAAGATCAACTCGTTTGTATCTCTCTTGAAAGATGCCTTGAGAATAGTAAAACATGGATTGAAATCCACCGAAAGCAAATTGCAGAAGGCAGAGACAAACAATTTGATCTTGAGGATGAATTAGAAATCTTTAACGCATTAACTCTTGTGCTTTACTATTACAGAGGAAGATAACACTCAATAAAACCCAAAATAACGTTCAATAACACTCAATAACAACCATGACCACGCAAACCACGCCAGAAACCACAACAAACCCGAACGGTTGCGACGAAAACCATTGTTTCTGTGACCGACTCGACGAGTACGGAGACATTAATTGTGTCCTAGACAACCCACCCAAAGATATGTCCATAGAGGGCATTCTGAAGCGTTTAACGGATGCTCTGGACGAGCAAGCCAGACAGATTGAGGCAATCAAATCCACACTAGAACGCAAATGAAAACCGAAACCAGAGAATTAGTCACCACATTGGAGCCTCTATTTTATAGTCTCCTACGAGGGGGAGAAATCCCTCTCCCTTTTCTTTTATGCATTCAAGCCGGAACCCGCCAGCGCATCCATCATACTGACCCTCTGATCATTCCCGCATCCGGTGAGGTGGGCCAGGAAGTCTCCGGGTTGCCAGGGCCTGATAATTGCGTCCCTTCCATTCCAACTGATATCATTCCTCACCATTTCCGGCACTGCATTAAGCATTTCATGCGGCAAAATCTGCACCAATTCCGGTCGATTCTTCCATACCTCGTTCAGCGTGTTCTGTTCCTGATTCGGATCGTTGAGTCGCCGGGATTTTTCGCTCAAGTATAGACCCGACAGATCATTGAGCATTTCATGGCGCGAAAGTATGAAGTTTCCGGTGCTGAAGTATGTCCCATTACTCCACCAATCCCAAGACGCTGCCATAGGGGACTGACCCGACAGCATAGAGGGGAAGGGGATTTCATGGTTCGTGATCATGGAATCGGCATCAATCCAAAGCACAAAGTCGTAAAAGCCCAGACCCGCCAGCGCAATTTCAAATCTCCGAAACCCCAAGTGATCAGTGGAGTTGAAGGATATCACGGACAAATCATACCCATGCCTCTCGCAATAGGCCCGTTTGGAGGGCAGGGAAGCCTCTAGCGTGGATTTCATGAGGCTTGTGGCCCCTGTGATCACGCAGAATTTCATGGGGCTATTTCGGATTTCATTGCTTCTATCTCTTTCGCAAATTCTGGGAAATGCAATTCACTTCCCAATGCCTCTGCAATTTCAATCGCTCGCTCTAATAGCTCACGGAGCCTTGCGACCTCGTTGTCTTTTTCAATGTACGCCTGTTTGCATTTCTGCGCCTTTGAAGCCTCGTCGCGGTAATGCTGATGCCAGTTATTCGCTTCCTCGCGGAGCCTATCATAATCTTGTTCCATTTTTTCCATGCGCTCGGCTTCTATGGGCGAAACAAGCACGAAAGATTTTAAGGTTCCTCGAAGGTTTTCGTTTTCTTCACGGAGCCTTGCGACCTCGTTGTCATTGTTCGTTGTCATTTGTAAATTGTCTGTGCTCGTTGACATACTATCGGTGTGTGGTAATTCGGTTTTACTAGCTTTGAGTAACAGCTCACGGAGCCTTGCGACCTCGTTGGTTTTCTCTTCTGGTTCCTTAGCAGCAAAGAATGTGGTAGTTGAATTGACGGATTGTAATGGTTGCATGGATTGATTCTTACGAATGGTTTCTTGCCCTCGCAGGATTTGGTTAATCTTGTCTTGGATTCCGTACATATCAGTTGATGTCTTCTGGTTTCACTATACGCTTCATAGCGTTGAGCAAATCGCAATGACGCTGGCATACATCTCCATCGTCGAAAGCCGCTTCCATAGGCCAATCAGCAGTTGTTCCAAGGTTCTCATCCATAAAGTCGATATATTCTCGCATGACTTTGCGGAGCCTTGCGATTTCGTTGGTTGCGTCATCAAGTTGCTTTCGGTACTCGACGCAAACGTCGAGGAGTTGATTGCTGGACTCGGTAATGCTGTTGTTGGGGTTCATTTTGTTTTTCCTTTCGGTTCCTCGTCTTTTTGAATCGTGACCTTGAATCTCACATTTCCAGCAACGTGAAACGCAATCACTCCTTCTGGATTCATGTATCCTTTTACGGCTTGGCTCCCCTCGATCTTTAGCCGCTCAATCTGCTTGTTCGCCTCGTTGAAGTCTCCGATTCCAAGAATCGGAACAAGGCCACAGCAAGCAGGAAGAACGTCTTGGTATTTCTCAATGCAAGGGTCAGCGGTAGGCATCCTTTGCGGGGTACTTCCCTTCAAGCACCAACGCTGTACGTTAAATAGGGAGAAGAATTTCTCTCCCTGCGTGTATCCATAGCCACGCTGAATGCCACTGCCCCACCACTCTCCGAAGTGGGAGCCTACGCCTAGCTCCATCAGGGAGTCTTTATGGGCGTATGCCCACTTAGCGAATCCGTGGTTGTCGTTATCAGGAGTTATCCAGCGAGAGCGAGACCCCACTAGGAATTGACCATCTTCAGTGATGCGTATCTGAGCATTAGTTCCATCTATCTTCTCGGTGACGATGACTTGGCGATTAAGCCGTGCAATCTTAGGGAAGCCTATGAAGTTGAGTTCTTTATTTAGCGTTTCCATTTTGGTGGTGTCGGGGTTCATTTGTTAAAAATATGGTTGCGTTTTATTAACAGATCACTCTGTTGTTCATAGTTTCTTGATCGTTTGCCTAATCCAACTCACCGGGATATCCGATTGCCCTCGATTCATCCCTCGCAGGTCAAAGAATCGGTCACAAGCTGCCCCCACTGAACTGGAAAGATTGAGGAGGTAGTCATCCCAATCATCGTCGGTCTTGCGGGTTTCAACGTGCTTATGCTCATTCCACGGCACATAATTAAGATTTTTTCCCACTTTTCTTATCCTTTTTCTTGAAGATTTGGTCGTAGTTAGCTCTGTATGAGGCAGATGCGGCTCCGGTGCGGTTGGGGTTTCCTGCCTCAATCCGGCGTTGCATCTCGCTCATTCTCGGAGAGAGCTTTCCGTATTCAACTTTGCTCATTTTCTGGTTATTTCTGAACCGCAATCGGGGCATTGATAATACACGGTGCGGTCAAGTTCTTGACTATAAATCCCGATAAGCCTGGAGAAGTGCTTCTTCCCGCCGAAATGGTGCTGGTCAGCTTCGGGGATGGGTTTCCCCTGCCAATCAGCACCGCATTTTGGGCAGAAACGATTTGAATTCCTTTTGAAGATGCGGTCATAGTTCTTGCTCCATTTCTTCTGATCCACTTTCCGGGGAGTGTCGCCCTTCCCTGCGCTCATTCCACCACGATCAGATTTGGCTTCTTTGGCTCGTTGAACACGGAAGCAAGAAACTCGTCAATGTCGCACACAATGCACTTGGCCCCCTCCTGATGGGTGGAAGGATCATGCGGCTCGTCAAGTCCGGCAACCAATAGGTTCTTCACCCCATCCAGCAGCGTGTAGGCTTGGTATGAATGGGAGAATAGCTTTGCCCAGCGGATAGCTTCAGCGGGGGAGCAGAGGCCGGAGATCTGGGTCAGTTCCCTGCCTTTGGCATCTATGACTCGATCTGCATCGGCAAAGATTGGGAATTCAAATTCAATGGGGTCGGTGTTGTGGATCATGGTATTTTACTCAGCAAGGTGAGTGATTGGGTTGATGGTGATTGGTCGGGTGAGTTCTTCCATTTCGGCTTTCCACCTAGCGTGGCGTAGCTCCTGTGCCATTTGGCGTTGGATTGCCAACTGCTGCTGGGCGATTGCCAGCTGAGCGGCTTGGTATCCAGGTTGCGTGGCGGGGATGATGTAGGGGTATTGGGTGGCATCCTGAGCGGATGCAGTGCCGATTAGGGTTAGTAGGGCTAGTTTTTTCATTTTTGATAGTGGTTGAGTATGGGTCTGATTGTGTCGGCAATCTCTTTGGTCTTGCCGTGCGAGTTGAGGCTATTGATTTCCTTTAAAGTATCAAGCATCATTTCAAGCTCTGCCCGGAGATTGTTGATCTCGTCCTCCTCATCCATCATCAAGCGTGATGGAGTAGGGCCAAAGTTAATTTGTCCCACTTGCATCTTCATTCTTGAGTTTTTGGAGTTCAATCTCCTTCTTGGTTTCAATGAGAGAGATGCGGTTGAGCATCATCACGCATTCCGTTTGGTGATCCCTGTAGTAGAGGGCAATGGCTTTCTCGGTCTTCCTACGAGCTTCCTCGGCAACCAGGTAGAATCCTAGTGCGTAGGAGAGAATCAGGCCGATAGCTCCGGTGATTATGACAAGGGTCATCATAGGAATTTGTCCTCAATCTCCTCCACATCCACTTCCCTCCCGCATTTGGGACACTCCTCCGGCTCCGTGTAGGCTCCATGCCCCTGTTCGGCATCTTCATAAGTTCCGTGCATACCTCGATCTGGTTGTGCAGGGTACAGGCGAACTTCAAACTCATGCTCGCATTCGTCATCATGACAGGTGTAGTTGAATTTCATTGTAAAAAGAATGCGGCGGGTGTTCGACAAAAGAGGAAGAATGATAACCCCTCGGTTTGCAGATCTCCTGCAACTCCTATGCCCACCGCAAAAGATTAGGATTTTCTTGATTTGGTTCCGCTGCATTTCCATTTTGCCCTAGATAGGCGCAATGGAGAGTTAGGGTTCTTCGCTGCTGCTGGATGATCTTTCATCTGTCCGGCACTACGGGCGCAATAGGCATCTCCCTTGGATGTTCCTGGCTTGATGGTAGCTCCCTTCTGACCATACCTCACGGTCTTCTCACGCCCCGTCTTTGGGTTGGTGACTTTCTTGGAGAATTTCTTTTCCATGATTAGAAAGGGATCTCCTCGGAATCGTGGCCTTTGTATGGAGCCTTGGCCTGATTGTAGTTGCCCTGAGTCTTTGGACGGGGCTTATCCAGCTTGAAGGAAAGGAAAGGCTTTCCTGCCTTGCTGGTCTTCTCCCAGACTGCGATCTCGTATTCCTTGCCCTCCACGTTGATTGGGCCAGCCCACTTGGGGGCTTTTGGGTTGGCATTGTCCTTGAGGAATGCCGCTCCACTATTGGTGTTGTCGTATTGGTTGCTCATTGGTTGTTGGTTGTTTCCCTTGGGTCAAACCGAAGATACTCCGGCCTAAACTCCATCGGGAAGGAAGCTCTACTACAGTTTCGTGCCAATCGGATGTCAAGAAAATATCCATGCTCTTCGTCATTGCGGATGATCAGCATCAGGTCTGTGTCATGCTCGATTGCCCTTGACTCTCTTGATGCACCCTCCGCATTGAGTTGGGTGAGGGCAATGATGGTCACTTGTAATTCTTTAGCCACCAACTTCAAACATCTACTCACGTCTGCAATCTGCCTCTCCCGGCTATCCTTTGGGTTGGATGGGGTGGTGAGTTGTATGTAGTCGTAGATGATCACCTTCACTCCGTGCGTGGCAACCATTCGACGAGCGGCAGCCATGATCTGCATGGGGTTGATGGATGATTCATCCCTGATCCAGATGGGTAGTTTGGATGCTTGTGTGACTCCAAAGTTGATTTTATCCATGTCTCCCTTGGTCGGGCTTTTGCTCAACACGGTGATGTCGGTTCCGGTGATGGAACTCACCATTCTGTCAACCAGTTCCCCGCTGCTCATTTCAAGGCTGAAGATCCCCACGGGGTTTCCTGCATCGGCAGTGCGTTGGGCTATATTGAGAGCCAATGCGGTCTTGCCCCCCTTGGTTGGCGCACCAATGATGATGAGTTGCCCAGGGCGCATTCCTCCCGTGTGGTCATCAAGAGGCTTGATGCCAAAGGTGAGGCCCATGAGCTTCCCCTTGTTCTTGACCATTTCCTCGTATTGATCAATCCGGCGCATTGCCGCCTCTCCAATGGACTCAATCCTAGACCCTGACTCCGCATCGGCAGCGATAGCCACCAATGCCTTCTGGATGGTTTCGGATAGCTCCCCGCTCACCACTGGATTTTTAGCACTATCAATAATCCTTTCTGCACCTGCAATAGCGAGACGTGCTGTGTGATAATGTCGAATAATTGAGAAATACTCTTCATGGTTCATGCTTGTGGGCACGAATGAGTATATCGTCGCCACTTCCGCTGGGCCACCAGCATCGTCCATCAGGTTGTTTTTCTCCAGCCACTCGCTGGCAGTAACCAAATCTGCCCCCTGACCCTCCTTCCAGAGGGCTAGGATGGCCTTAAAAATAGCTTTGGTGGATCGGGTGCTGAATAGCCCTTCCTTGAGATGATCGGCGTGTATATCAAGTATAGAGGGGTTCTGTAAGGCACTTGATAAGAATGCCTTCTCTGCGTCTAAAGAGGATGGGGTCATGCCTTCTTCTTCCTTTTCGGCTCCGGCTTGGCAGCTTGCATGGCCCAATAGAGATCCACTTGCTTTTGGAAAACAAACCATTCCTTGGAAAGATCCTCCCTCCATACCACTTCAAAGTCTCCCTCCTCCTCCTTACCAATCCTAACGATGGCATGGGAAGTGATCGGGGCTTGCTTGTTGTTGGCCTCCCACAACCAAGAATACCCTGCCGCTTGCCGCCAGTAGCTCTCCGAAATCTTCTTGCTGGTCTTGAAATCCAACAACACATGATCCCCATTCTTGCGTTTGGCGATCAGGTCAATTGTTCCTCCGTAGCGATAGAGTTCGTTCACCAACTGAATTTCAGTGGCGACCACTTCAAGGTCTTCACCTTCCCACCAATCCAAGAACTTGGAATAGCAGACCAATGCCTTGTCCCGCTCCTCCTGGGTGTAGTCATCCAGATCTGCCACTTGACCATTGAGCATACATTCAATGTAGAAATGTGCGAGGGTTCCGATATCGGCTGCCCTGTCCCGCTCCTTCCGGTAGTCCTTGCCCTCCCTGCCAAGGTTCCATGCCCAGTGAATGAGTGCCCCTGCATCATCCCCGATCTTGCAGATTGTGGAGCCTCCGGGCACTTGAGTGCCATCGGATAGGTGATATTTTTGGTGAGGTGCATTACGCACCAGTTTTACTTTTTTCATTTTTTGTGAGGGCTGGTTGTAGCCACTTCCTCACCGATAGTCAGACTCCAATTCGTTATCAAGAACAAACTTCTCCCAATCGTCATCATTGGATGACCACGGCCCCATTGAGCTTGACAATCCGTAATTTGTCACCATCACCTCCACAAGCAGCGCCAATGCGTCTGCTCGGTCGGGAGAGTTTCCTTTCGTGCGCTTCTTCAAGTCCTTCTTGCTCTCCAATAACGTGCGTTCATTTCGTAGCGTGTAGATGCGAGCGCAAAGCTCCCTTGCCGTTTGATCATCCAATCCCCTCATCCTTCCTGCCATGATGATTGACCTAATCTGTCCCCACAACTGACTCACTCGATTCGCATACACTTGCTTTGCTGGTCTTTCATCCTCAATGGATATCGGAGCGTCCGTGGCTCCACCTCCGAAACTTACCCGGATAAAATTGTTCTTCCACCTTTGGGAAATGATGTCGGCAATTCCTGCTCCCGCTCCGGTGGCATCAATGGCAAAATCCTCCGGCTGGATATTCCTTCTGGTGAGTTCTGCAATAGTCTGGTCTGCCACTTGGTAGAATAGCGGATAGGTTTCGGAATCAGTCAGAGACAAGCGCACGATATCCCCGCATTCAATCATGAGATCCCCATCCGCTGCCTCACCCACTTTACCGAATCGCAAGATACAATCATCACCGTCGCTAGTGAATGCAGGGTCTAATGCCGCTATGTGCTTGATCCCCCCTCCTGCCCACGTTGCCTTCTCTCTTGCCCTTCCCTCATTGATCATTGCCTGATCCAAGATGGAGTTCCTAGCTCCTGACTTGCTCCACATCCCCCTCACATACGAGTTCCATTCCAGACTTCCTTCTCCAAAGTTCTTCTTGATTGTGTCAATGTTCTCTTGAGCGAATAGGTAGGGATAGATAAGGCGACCCGCCTTCACGTTCGGTGATTTCAGCCCATCGTATCTCACACATACTCCGGTCTTGGTTTCCCAATACTCGTCATCATCGTTCAATGATCCCCATCCCATCTTGGGTTCGCAAAACAACCCATGAGAGTCAAACTGGGAAGAAGCGTTGGCAATCGCCACAAAGTGATAGAAGTCCGTTCCCACTTGAAGGTTTGCCCTAGCAGAGAACACAGCAGGGTTGGTCTGTGCCGCTTCATCCACGGCAATGATCATTCTGGGAATATGCACCCCCTGGAGTTTTCCCACCGCTTGCTCCACTGCCCCTGAGTCCACGGCAAGGGCAATGATTGCCGCTCGATCATCCCCTTTCTGGAACTGGATCTTGGTCTGGGAATCCACGATGTTGAGGCCAAACGCCGGATACACCGGACGCACGAACTTCATCATCTCTGCCCAGATTCGTCCTCGGAGAGATGGCACTGTGGTGGAGGTTAGGGCCACCCGTGTGCCCATAGGACAAGCCAGAAACTCAATGAGGGAGAGCAGGGTGAAGGTGAAGGTCTTTCCAGCAGCGGCACATCCGGTAACTCCGATCTCGTCGTAGTTCGTCCATGCCCACAGGGAAAGCTCATTCCATTCATTCCATGACCGCATCACGTCAGGCCAGAGCATAGCGATAACGTGTTTGATGTGTTGACCCCGGCTCAAGCCACTGAATCGGCTTGGGTCAGGGTTTTTCACCATGAGCAACTCTATCTCAAGTTGCGATACCTTTGGGAACTTGGATAAATCCAGCCCGTAGGTTTGGAGCTTCACTTATCGGAAATAATTGCGGATAGAATCCACGGCAGTCTTTGGCTTGCCCCTCACTTCTCCCTCGTCGGAAGATCCCCTCCTCACGGAAGGAGCAACTGCGGCATCTTTAGCTGCCCTTGCTTTATACTTGGCAAGCTCTGCCTTGAGTTGTGCATTCTCGGCAACTGCATCCTTTGCAATCACGGCAAGGAAGGGAGCAACCATCATGTCGTTCTCGGAAGCTGTGGCGTGGATGATGCTCTTAGCCGCCGCAATCCTCTGGTCAACTTGGGCATTGTGATCATCGTCATCCCCCTTACGGAAGAAGTCGGACTTGGAAGCGAGATGCTGGGCCACTCGATCAAAGTTGCGGTTGATCTTTTCGGTGGTGGCCTGACGGGATTTTTCATCCTCCTGCACCAACACGGAAGCAGTTTCACGGTGGTTCAACACTGCTTGCTCCAAAGCTCCCCTGCGGGAGTCGGCCTCATTGATCAAGGAAAGGAATTGGGCAGATGCCGCTCCTCCCCCAAAGTTCTCGTCAATGAACTCAATGCGCTCCTTGCCTTTCAGCGAGAGAGCTTTCTCTGCCAGCGAAGAGTCGGCGGCAAAGTCCTTGGCCCACTCGGTAGCCCTTGTGATGGCATCCTGGTATGGGGCGGCAAACTTCTCTTGGAACTTGGGACTACGCTCAAATGCCGTGCGCTCAAGCTCTGCCTCCAGCGCCTCTGCCCTCTTCTGGTATTCAGCAAGCCTCTCATCACGGGTCTTGATTTCAAACTCCGCTGCCTCTGCCTTCTTGCGAAGCTCCGCAAGGTTGTCCTCCTTGCTCTTCTTGGCCTTGGGTTGCTCAACAACTGCCTCCGGTTCCTTGGTCAGATCCAGATCGGAAAGGTCAAACTCTTTGTCCAAGTTGGCTTTGCTTGCCTTTTTGGTCTCTTCCTTTGGCTCATCTTCAATAGGGCCAGTGTTCTTTTTGTCCTCAAGGGCATTGAGGAAATCACTCACGCTCGTCTCTGGAACGATGTCTAGCCCACCAGGGGTGGGAACCACCTCCTTGGTAGAGGCACTCTCTGGAAGCTCGGAGAGAGCTTTGTAATCCACCTTGTCAAACTTGGGGCGGGTCTTGAACTGTTTCTCCAATTGCGATAGATCGCCGGGGCGTTCTGCTGGTGATACGGGTGTGGGGTCTGCTGCTACTGTGGTGGTGTTGTTGTCCATATGAAATTAGTTGGTGTAGGTGGGTTCAATATTCACAAGTTCCTCCGGCACTTCAGAGAGGATGTGGAGGTCTGCAATGATGGAGGCTCGACCGGAATCATAACCGAAAAGCACATGAGCGTTGTTTGCTTGCTGGATGAGTCCAGCCCTATTGCCAAGGGTTTTTGCCATGCTCAAGTTGTCCACGACTGATAAGGCGTGTTTCACAACCGGATTATCTAGGATCTTCTTTAGCTCAATTGCCAGATCCACGTTCTGTCTCCATTCTGATAATGTCATTAGTCTAATAGGTCTGCTTGTTTTGGTAGTTCTTCATCGGAAAAGATGATGCCATTTTCCTCGGCATTCTCAATCTCTTTCAGTGCGGCAGGAAGAGCATCAGTATTGACCTTGATATCAAATCCTTTCACTCCCTCTGCGTGTTCTTGGCAAGCCTTTATAGCTTCTTCCATCGTGTCTCCAATGCCAATGCAATCTCCAATCTCGCACATCCTCACCCCAGTAGTGGGAACGATGTAGGTCATGCCGTCAACCACACAGGCATTGCGCCACTTGACCCAGCGTGAGGACTCGTCCGAAACGCTCACTGGACACCACCTCTCTTCTGCAAAGGCACTCTTGATCACCGCAAGTGCCCCATACTTGGCCCTCCATACTGGATCTACCAGCACTCCATTGGCTCCGGCTTCCACGATCTCCCCCACGTTATCAATCATCTCCCACAGGAGGGCTGAAGGAGGAGCAGGGCATCGAGTGGTGAGATCAATAAGGTATGGAGTGCCCTCGTCGGTGACACGGATCTCAGTGCTGAACCATTGACGATACTTGGCCTCTTCTAGGAATGGAGTGAGCTTTTCATTCACCACTCTCACAGGATCAGACAAATCCGAATAGTCTCTCACTGCCCCAACGTATCCGCAGTCCTTCACCTCCACGCCAGTTAAGCAAGTGGATGGGAACTTACCATCAATGCAATATCCGTCATATCCGGCTTCCACCACGGACTCCACCATATGCTCCACCACAAACGAAAACACATTGCAGAGGCCCCCCAAGGCATCCCACAACTCATTCACCCTCTGCTGCGAATGCTCCCATGATGGGGAGGAGAAGGTTTCCGCTACTCCCCTAAAGCCACTGATTTTGACGAACACGTTTTCATTCTCTTCAAGATACTTACGCAGTGCTGGCATTCCGGTCACAAGGGCAGTTTTACCTACTGGCAACCCTAGCTCCCTCATGGTTTCCTTTGCCCTCCACCTCTGCACTTCCAGCTTCTCTCCAAGTCCTGCCGCCCATACTGGGATACCAAGGGAGCGTATATGCTCTGCCAGATACATGAATCCCACATCAGGGATCACAACGAAGTCCACGTCTAGGTTCTCCTCCCAGTTGTTGACTCGCTCAATGCCATCAAGCCCCTCGCCAATGAATGCAGGGCCAGGGATAGGGAATGACCTATCAGCATAAGGCACGAAGTATCTCACCTCATGATCTTCAGCTAGACGCTGGGCAAATGCCGTGAACAATCCATGATCAATAACGAGGCACTTACTCATTGTGAATTTCCTCCGCTTGCATATCTCTGATGGTATGGATCAAGTTTTTATGGGCTAAAGCAATCTCTGAATCCTTCCCATGAAAGGTGCGGTGATAGATATATCGCTCGTAGATGAGGGACACTATCTGTTCGGTGGCCTCAATCTTTCCTTGTTCGTATTGGTTATGACAATCCATTGTATGTGGATAGTATTTCTTTTGCCCATGCAATTTTATCAGCAATCCTTTGACCACAAGGATGAGAGTGAGACCAAAGCTCAAGGTTTTCAATTCTATTATCTGCTTTCATTCCGTTCTTATGATGAACAGTTTCTTTTGGAAGTAAAGATCTTTTTAAAGATTTTTCCATTACTACAATATGCTCATAAACAAATCCAGATTTGTCGGATCTGTGATGATTTCTATCGTGTATTTTAACATATCCACCGGCAATCCTTGGTTTTAACGATCCATTGATTGATGTTTTCTTTTTCCCCGAAATTGTTTTGTATGCTCTTTTTTTAGCTGCTTCTGAAGCGATGCATCCACAAGATTTAGTGTGCCCGCTTTTAAGATGCCCGGATGAAACAATGGTTTTATTTCCGCATTGGCACTCACAATTCCAAAAAGCAATTCCATTTTTTGTTTTATTGAAATCTCTTACTAAGAGTTTTCCAAATTGCAAATTTGATAAATACTCTCGTTGTGGTTTTCTTTTTAGGCAACCACATGATTTTGCATGACCGCAACGCAGGTTGTTTCCAGTGTGAGTTGATCTATTCCCGCATTCACAAATGCAATCCCATTTTAGATGTCGATTGTTTTGCAATTCCGAAAGTTTTTCAACAGTCAGCATGCCAAATCTTTCACCTACCAGATTTTTCTTCTTCATACATCTTGATTTTTGTCTCCAAGTAAAAGATAGCTTTTCTTAAATCTTCGATTGGCTTTCCTTTCTTGTCGTGTCTCCAGATGTATTTAATCGCATTGCCGATACAAAAGCAACAATGTTTTGTGATTTGTATTGCCTCAATTCCGCTAGGGTGGGAATTGTAATGAGACGGGTGATTAACGGGGTCATTACTCCCGCTTTCGGTTTTCATTTTGGTTTTTTGGTTTGTTTAGGGAGCTATGCTGGAATACTTGCTAGCCAGCTTAACTTTGTCAATCATCAATTTTTGAGCCGTCTTGCGATCTTGCAATTGCATTTGGTGCATGGCCTTGGCCTGTTTAATCTGTGCGTCATTCTGGAACTTGGCTCGATCTAGCATGATCTTGTTCTGTGCCACTGCCATCTTGGGATCAGGTTGCCCTTGTCCCTGTTGTGCCTGGGCTTGCTCCTGCTCGTTGATCTGCTCTGATAGCTTGCCCAACTGATCGGCAATCTTCATCAACTCACTCGTCTGTTGATTGAGATTCTCAAACTGCTCTTTCCGGGTAGGATCTTCCTCAAGGAATTTGAGGTGGGTGAGGATGTGAGGAATAACTGCTTGCATCGTCTGGAATGCCTGACGAGGATCTTGCTGTTTCTGCTGGACTTGCTCCACGATCCCTCCTGCGAACTGGAGATGCACTGAAAGGTGAACGAAGTGATTCTGGTCGGGATCAATCAGCACTTGGCCTCCGGTGACGAACGCATTGTTCTCAAGACTTGCCACCGATAGCGCCTGACCATCTGGCTTCTCCTCTTCTGGAATACCGAAAGTATCCACTCCATTCTGTCCGGCAATAGCGGCAATGTTGGCATTGATGACTCGCTTGCGATTGGATTCCGGTAGCTGGGGAAGATATTCTTGGATCATCTTCATTGCCGTCATACGAGCGGCAGAAGATCCCTGACCAATGGATCGAGTGGCCTTGACTGAATCAATGTCCAGCATGGCAGCTTTAGGAACTCCTCTGGCAATACAGTTGTTCTGGAACTCAATGATTTGTGCCCCTCCATGATCTTCCACCAACACGTTGAAGTTGGTAGCCCTCTTGTAAACCTCCCGGTAATGCACATCCAGAGCTTGAAGATAAATCTCTGCACGGGTGTTGGTGAGTCGGGACTTCTCGCCAATCTCTGCCTCAACTTCCTTATTTCCCTTCTTTCGCCCACCAGCAACGGAAGGCATGAATGACCCAATGTCATCTGACTCCTGTCCTTGGAACATCTGGGCAACTTGCATGGCCCCATTCAACTTGGAGGTTGTGCCCACTTGGACAAAGTTCATGCCAGGGGGAAGGATTCGATAAGGCCCGATCTGGACTGTCTTGAGGGATTCAGCATCCTTGGCAGACTGCGGCTGAATCATCACCGCACTATCAACGATCACTCCCTCAAGGAGAGCATTGTTGATGCGATCCATAGCTTGAGCATACTTGAACACCTTCTGACCAAGCCCTCTCACCCCGTGGTAGAAGCCATTGCCCACTCCATTCAAAAACACCGTGAAGGCATTGGAGAACGACTTGTAGCAGGACTCACGGGCACACAACCACTCCGTGGAATTCAACCGATCAAAAACATAGTGGGAGATACGACCATCGTACTCCTTCACATACATATGGGCCACCTTGATGATCTTGCTCTTGGCATAAGAATAGTAGAGGGAGTTGTTCTTGAACTCTTTTTGATACCACTCCCAAGGGCGACGTTGATCTTGCTCGTCAATCCGGGCTTGCATGATGGCCTCCTTGCACTCCTCCACATCCCAGCCACCCCGCTCTGCTGCCTCTGCATCATCAATGTAGCGGTAGAGTTCTTCCGTATACATCTCGTCCAGAACGTAGCAAAACTCCCAGTTCTGCCAATCAACTGATGCGCCCTTTGGCACGATCAACTGCCAAGGCTCCACGGCCTTTGCTCTGAAGTCCATAGCATCGGGCCAGAACATACAAGCCTGACCATGAATCACCAACTGCTTGTGGCAAACCTGATGCTCTTGGATAAACTTGGGGTTGGTTTTATCCAACAAGGTGTGGAACTCGTCGGAGATAATCCGGCTCCATTCCTCCCTCTTCCCCATATCTTTGCCATATTTGGTACGGATCGTGGCGTAGTTTCCCACGGAAGTGAGGATGTCAAAATAGGGAATAACTGCTGCCTCAACTTTGGCTTCAGCATGACCCCAGTTCACATTGATCCTATCCCCCTGACCCATCTCCTTGAGTTGGGTATCATTAAATGGAGCATTTCCATCAATCTGACCCTGCACTTGGGAGCGTCGATAAGAGGCGATCTGATCATCGTCAATCAGCATGAACAACATGGCCCTCGCATTGGAAGCACTCTTAATCCTAGTTTTAGGAACCTCTGGACTTTCGTCCACGTCCAGATCAAGAAGTCCGTAGGGTTGGTTTGTGTTCATATATGGAGTTTAGAGGCAGCTTCCGATAGGTCATCATTTCTCATCCAACACCAATCGGGACGCTTGTTAGTTGTCTCTAATTTCTCACCGGATAGCAAGAGGTTTTTCTTGACATGGACAATGGCATCATTCCTGCAACCACATATCCCACAGTTCTGTAGGGCATAATCAAGGGATGTTTTTCTCTGTCCACGGATCTCCCCAACCATATCTAATATCACCCTAGCTCCTCCACAACCCATGCAAAATTGAGACTTTTGATTGTAATAACAACGAGAGCAAATCTTGGCCCTCTCTTCTGCTTCTGACTCATCCACAAACACTTCCTCTCCGGTGGCGGCAGATTTGGCAATTGCTGCCAAGCTCTTTACCCCCTTTAGGATGTTGTCAAAGGAGAGAATTGAATCGTTGCCCTCGTATTGTTTGCCATCAGAATAATAGCACCATCCCTCTGGAAGCTGGCGGCAAAGCTGATCCATAACCAACTCCCTCCAGTTATCGGGAAGAGTGATGTTGTTGTCCTTATAGTGTCGTTCCACCTTTTCATAAAGCTCATTGATGGTGAAGAGTCCCCCGATATGGTAGCCCGTCTCCGGTACTGTGAAGCGGTAATTGCCGGGAGGCACTTGGTCATTTCTGGATATTTGAAGTAGGCTCATGTTAGTCGGCAGTTGATTTCGTCTTTAAGTCTCCGGTTCTCTTCCCGAAGCTCCTTGATTGTGTCTTCATTTCGATCATGGGCATACCACCCAGCAAGGAATGCCATGCTCAAGTAGTCACGATGCCCGTCAGCATTCCCGTGGTTGCGGCTATAGGTTCTCACCCCAATCGTGTTGAACCACTCTTCAAAGAAGTCCACGCTATTCATCTTCTTCATCTTCATACCAAGGAACCTCCTCCCCCATGTCCGGCAGACTGCTCTTTGGAAAAGATATCGTGAATTTGAGAGATAAGCTCACCTGTGGTATCAACATACTCTTCTGAAACAAATGGCATTGAAGCATGGATTGTTTCATGTGCCAGCACAGACAAGAGACTGCGAGTGCATCCACGATGGATGACGATACGCCTTCTTTCGTAATCACATATCCCATCATTGATTTTTCCATTGGTGAAGCCTGGATGTCCATAACCTACCTTCCATTTATCACCATTAATCTCTAGCTGTCCAAGTGATTTGAACTTCATCGTTGGGGGAAGTTGATCATGATTGCTATGGCTCCAGCCACGCAAGCAATGACAATCAGTTCATTGAGTCCGGGGTTCATTTCTTGGATTTAGGCAAGATCATCCCTGTGCGTTGAACGAAGTACCCATTGTCCTTGGTGATCACTTGGTAGGGGATATTCCCCCGCTTCATGTCATTCACCACAGTCTCAAGCCAAACCATGTGGTTTTCCACGGCAGGATTGTAAGGGCCAGCCAAATCAACATACTCTTCTACAATGTGTGAGTCTGAATTTTGTTTTTTCATTTGATTCGATAATGTGGGGTTGGGTAAAGCCCTCTGGTTCCGGTTTGAACCCGAAACTTTTTTGTTTCTGCAAGTCCGGCCTCAAGAAGCCTGTTGAGCCTTGATTGAGTTTCGCAGCTTTTAACATTCCATTTCTTCTCGTACTGAGATCTGGTAAAGAATCCTTCTTCTGGGATTTCCTCCTCTTTCTTTTGAAGCTGAACGATCAGTTCAGACCAATCATTGCCTTTCATAGCGGCATCCTCCATTCCTTTTCAAACTCTCCCCTGGCACACAACCACACGGCACTATCCTTTGGCCCGATCTCCCCAAAGGCTAATCCCTGTCTCCATCCAAGGGTTGCTCTCCGTGCCTTTGCATAATCCATTTCACCTCTGCGAGTAAGCGTACCGACGCAGTATCCGGTGCTTTCCTTGAGGGTGCGTCCTTCCCCCATAGAGCTACGATGCGTGTGCCCAAATATGACCTTACCTCCATACATTTCTGCCATATCCCTTGCAGAATTTTCGTTATATATCGTACCATGTGTGAAGGTCACATCACCAACCACATACCTCTGATAAACTCCAGCATACGGAATCCTTCTACAACCAATCTTGACGAAAGCCTCGTCAATGAAGTTGGTGGCTTGATGCGCTGCGTATGCGACAAGTGCGTTATTTGAATTGAGCAGTCGGGGTATTCTGTCTTCATGGTTTCCATCCAGCACATGAGTTGGCCGTAATTTTTGCAGGAATGCAATCCCGCCATCAATGTCTGGGGCAACTGGCTCCGATTCATCCGAAGTTCCAGCCGCACCTGATCGAAAGGCAGTAGTATCACACCAGTCCCCCAGATGGACACAGATTGATGGTGACCACCTATCACGGAACGAAAGCACTGCATCAATCGCAGAGGGATCTGCGTACTTGCCGTGCGAACAAGAAACTGCCAGAAATTTCTCATATTTGGTTCCGATATGGGGGGCTTGCGCCCCCCTTGTCCCAGACTTACGCTTTTTCATCGGAGGTTATGTTTGCTGATGCACCCGTGGTGGGAGCCAAGCTAACCAGTTCCCACTTGGAAGGGTCTTTCTTGCCCGGAGCAACCCCTGCATCCACCTTACCAAGAGAAAGCTCTTGGGCCAGCGTGAAGAGTTTCTCGTCAAAGGTGAGGGCTTCCGCTTTCCCGTCAAACTGAACGGAGTAAAGTACCCACTTCTTTGCGGCTCCATCCTTGGACTTTGCCGCCACCCTCACATCCGTGATCTCCACGTTGCGCCAGGTAGAGGACGCTTCCTGTGCCGGACGAGGAGCTTCCTGTTTCTTGTCCATCACCTTTGCAATAGCCGGACGATCTGGCTCACTAGATTGAATGTTGTTCTGAATGGTGATGCGCTTGGCCTCCTGCTTTCCAAGACCGGAACCAGCATTGCCATCATCGTCATCCTCCGTGGCTAGACCCAACACTGCTGCAAGGGCATAGCGTCGAGCGTAGGTGATAGCACTCCCCACTCCTTGAGGAGACTGATCCTTAAGGGGAAGCAGAAGCTCTGAATCCTCCAAGTGTCCGGCCTTATGAGTGATGATCGTCACCACTCCTGCAAGACCATCCCTATACACCGGGGTCTGCTGGATTGCCAAACCATGCTTTGCCAGCACCGGACGGGTTGCGTCCACGATTGCGTCCAAGGGAGCGTACTTGCTTTTGAAGTACGGATTGGATGCCGTTTTAGCCACATTGGAAAGCTCACCAATAGCGGCAACAAGTGCCGCCGCATACTGGGCTTGGATGGTTGGTTCGCTCATTTCTTGAACAGAATAGCGGTGATCGTTCCGATACCCAGAAGGATATTGACCAGAACTATGATTGTGGCAGAGAGAATCTTGGCCTCAAGCTGAAAGATTTTCTCACTAATTTCATGATCCCACACGATACGAAACGTGTGATCGTTATCCTCTTTCTTGCAGGGTTTCTTACAGGGTGTTTTCTTTTCCATTGTTGTTTGTGTTTTTTGTTTATCCTCTATCGTCAACTTCCACTGTGGAATCGTCGATATAGGAAATTGCTTCATCCAGGGTGTTGCGGAGATGCTCAAGAGTCTCAAGCAGTATCTCCACCTTTTCCTCCGGGCTTAAAGGTGCTGATGCGGCAATCATTAGTAAAGTCGTGTAACAATGATGTAGCCCTCCACAATTGCAACAAGAAGGGCAGAGCAAGCAATGGATGCAACAATCGTCACTCGCTCATTGAGTGCCTTGTATTCCCAATGATGATCAGTCACTTCATGAGAAATCGCATCAACACGATTCTTGAGGGCAATCAATCTTCCGTTGGCACTCAACGGCACGTTCGTTTTAGGGGATTTGGATTTGGTTGTCATGGCGGGGTGAGAATGGAATGGGGATTATTGGGTTGCAAGAAAAAATAAAAATATTTCCATACCCTTGATTTAGGCTTGACATGGGTTGGGCAGAATCCCCTTATGTATCCCCTATCGCCTCCTGCGGAGAGCTATGCCAATCCAGCTACCTCCCTCAAGTCTTCAGTGCGAGCCAACCATCCTTTTAAATATTTTTTTGATGATGGTCTAGATTCTGCCAATGCTCTGTAAAACTCTTCTTGAATATCCAAAAATTTAGAAGCATCAACTCCAGACCTAGATTTTATCTTGGTTGCACGACCAACGCCACAGTTCACGCAGCAGTTGAAATACACCCAATCAAACTGCGGTGCGTACTCGTTGCAATGTAGATTGCAGTATTCAGTCCAGTAGATTCCGGCAGCTTGATCGGCAGTCAGATTCTTGATGTCAACGTGAGGGTGAGAGCGTTGATCTATCCCGAACTTGGTAGCTCCTCCTGGGTCATCCGGGTCATTTTCAAACGTGGTTCCCTCCCATTTGAATATCCAAGGTATGATCTCATTCTTGAACCTATCGGTCATTGGAATCAAAATATCGAGGCTTCACCACACGCTCGTTCACTTCCTCCGGTAGAGCTTGGTTTGATTCAATCTTCTCGTCCTGATCAATGTGCTGAAGTGCGGAGATTGCTTTCCAATCCATAGCGGCTGTGCCAGTAATCAATGTTGTAACTAAAGCACCAAAAAAAAGAACGACTAGATTGGCTAATTCTACAACCTCTTTAGCCTGTTCAGAATGAGACAAAATAAGAAAAGCAGAAACAGCAAATACAATAAGCACAGAACAAGCGGCAATAAGTGCGTAAATCGCTTTTTTGCTATCCAATGGCTTTTGTATGAGCTTTGACTCAATTATGTTTTGTCTTGTATTTTTCAAGGTATTTTACTGCCTTTAACAGCAATTCAGTAGAATCTTTCATGTGTCCTATTGTTGTATTGCAAGCGTGGCAAAGCAACCCTCTTACTTTTTGTGTAGCATGGCAATGATCTACAGACAATGAAGGTTTTGTTTTGCATTTCTGATTACATATTTCACAAACTCCATTTTGCTGTTTAAGCATTTGTTCATATATTTCTAGCGATATGCCATATCTGCATTTCAGAACCGAGTTTTTGTTTACTCGTTTCTTTTTTTCTGGGTTTTGTTTTCCCCATTTTAACCTGCTATCTTGGTATTTAATTGGGTTTTCTTTATATCTTTTTTTTGAACGTGTTTTATCTTTAGCTCGTTCTTTATTTAATTGTTCTACGCTTGACCAAATTTCACCATTTGGTGCTTTTGGGTGAAATCTCAAAAAGACCTTACCATCTTCTCTGTGATCTCCGCGCTTTGGCTTTACAGAAGAAAACGCCATGACGTTTTAATCCCAATGTAGCCAATTACGGCAAGAACGCTGACAATGGCAATGGAACGCCACACCCACAACTCACGCAATGCCTTGGTTTGTTTGGAGTGCCAGTATTCTGCCTTGGCTAGAGCGTCATTCTTCTCCTCGATGGAGGTATTGAGAAGATCAGTTTGTTTGGTTACGTTCGCTTTGTATTCGTCCAATGCCATCTGCACATCCTCTAGGTTGCCCTGTATCTCCTTAACGGCTGGCTTAAGCTCTGCCGGAGCCTTTGATTGAAGATTGCTGGCAGTTGCCTGTGCTTTTGATACTGCCGTGTATGCCTTGACGTAGGAGGGGGGAGTGAACTGGACGCTAGAGTGCTTGGGGGAACTGACGCAACCAGACAAGCAAGCCAGGATTGCTCCCAATAATGGCAAGATTGACTCTGCAATTTTTTTCATTTCTTCAGTTGCTTTAGGATGGTCAATACGGACGCTATAGCGGATAGGATCAAACACAACCATTGCGCCCATGACGGCACTTCTGGAACAAGGGAGGCCACAAATAGACCCACGCTTGCCAAGAGGATGTTTGGATGAGTTGACCCGGATGAGTGCATTATTGGGAAGATAATTTAGAATATAGCGTTACGTCATCAGAATAAAAATTCTTAAGCGTGGTGACTTGATCTGCTGTTAGGGTTGGCTTGTTGGAAGGATTAGTCACGTTTACAGAAGGAAGTGGAGTTGGCAGACCAAGAGCAACTGCCATCAGGGTTAGGTCTTTTGCAAAATCAAAATAAACAATTCCAGTTGGTTCTGGTATTCCTACAAGATTTACTTGAGGCATAAAATGAGGATTTAGTTTGGTTTTGTCTTGCTGAATCAGCCATGAAATAAACTGATTTACAGGCAACCAAGCGGGGACTCCTCCTGTGCAAAGTGCGTAAGAAGAAATAAACCGATCTATTGGATCTCTAATTACGGCATAGGGAGTTCCACTAGGGGAAGAAAAAATGTGTAAATCCAATAAATTCTGTGCCGCCTGTTTAGTTGTATCGTGCGTGGCTCCAAAATAAGTGGAGGCAATTAACCCAGTAAACAGCGAAGATGCTGTTCGGTAATTTACGCAATATGATGTTTGATTTGGAAGGTT
>Ga0208875_1000083_pt1 | contig 43916 bp, 48 predicted proteins | sample CryBogCBH25Aug08_FD_184612 | JGI IMG/M metagenome (GOLD analysis project Ga0208875, IMG submission 184612) | Freshwater microbial communities from Crystal Bog, Wisconsin, USA - CBH25Aug08 (SPAdes) (version 2) | ecosystem: Environmental > Aquatic > Freshwater > Lake | place: Crystal Bog...
ATAGATAGTTCCTTTTCTTTGAGGAACTTTCTCGTCTTTGCAGTTAAAGCTTCCTCGCTTCGAGCTTTCCAAGGGATCACTTTTTCTTTGCATCCTATGGGGAAATCTTTATAATCATATGTGGGTATTGATTAGCTATCGCTAATAAACCCTAGTGACTGGTAGGCTAGTCCGTCTCGAACGGTAAAGGTCTGGTTTCCAGCATGAAATTCCCCTCTCGGCAAACACCGAGGGGACGGAACTACAAATTCATCTACTCTCAATAAAGGATTAATATCATGACTTCCACTAATTCTGAAAACTTCGTCCTGGTGCGTCTTTTCTCCGGCAATGAAAAGCTTGGCTTACATTCAACCGGAGAGTACGGCATCAAGATTTGGTTTAAGACTGACAAGGAAACCAAGGCCAAGAAGCCGGATTACTTCGTGCTTCTCCCTGCCCTGTCAGTGACCATTGAGCCTGCTAATCTCCGCGATGCAATCCAAGACTACATTCGGTCGATGCAAAAGAGCATAGTTACCAATGCCATTCTGGAGCAGCATGAAAAGGGCAATACGGCATCTTTCCAAATGCCGATCATTAGCCTTTCTTCCGATGCTATCGCTGAGTACGCCAGGGCGTCTGAACGTGGCGAGCGTCTAAACGCTGACCAGATCAAGGCTTGGGTTTCCGATAATCTGGAAACCTCCTTATTCACAAGCCTTGCATCTCGCTTGTTTGGCGCTACCAGTGCGGACGCTATCGACAAGCTAAACGATGACCAAACCACCACACTTTCCCAGAAAGTTAATGGTTTCATCGCAGCGTATAGTTCACTCGCAGCGCCTAATCCGAAAGTCAACCTGGCGACTCTGACCAGTATGAAAAACGGACTAGCCCTTGCATCGGATGAAACCAAGCAAGAGCGCGTCTATGAGTTCCTCACTGGTAAGGTAACGCGCCTAATCGAACAGGCAACCAAGCCTGTCGAGGACCTCGGACTGTAATCAACTGGTCTGACAGATCGCTACCACCTAAGCATGGGTGTTTGTTAAATCCCTCATCGGACTAACAAACATCCATGCTTCTTTTTTACCTACATCCAACTACATACGCAGTAAGTTTAGGGTAACTGCAATCCTTCTGAGCGCAGATCGCAGCCAACAAAGCAAGCCAGCAAGCGGAACAACTGCCATACCGATAACCTACCAGCGAGTAGAAATGTTTTGAGGAGGGGGATAGAGCCTTTTTGAAGCAGCTTTATCTCTATTTCCTTTAACAACCCCGATAATTTTCTAAATTTTTTACCTTATTACCAGCTAACTGAAACTTCTCTATTCTTGTTTACAGAAGGTAGAAAGGATCTCTGGTAGCTTCCCCATGAGGAATGGTTTATGTATAGAGTATAGAAACTCTAAGAGCGGCTTCCTTACTAAGGAGTTTTTCATGCTTAAGAAACTTCTCGTCGCTTCAGCATTAGTTAGTAGCTTATTTGCTGCTAATGCAGAAGCGCAATATGCAGGTGTAGTGCCAGGAGCCAGTGATTTTGTTTATGACAAAGCTTCTGGTAGCTGGTATTCAATGTTAGGAGCTGTTGGCGCTCCTGGCGTCATTGCTGATAACTTTGAAGGCACAAAGGCAACTTACAGCGCATCTTTCCAAGCTGTTACTGTTGCTGCAGCTGCTACTGACATCTTCGTCATTCAAGGATCAGCTACTAAAACGCTTCGTGTGAATCACGTGGAAGTTAGCTGCACAGCTTCTACTGCTGCTAACTATAATGCATCTTTGGTAGTGCGTAGCGCTGCTAACACTGGAGGTACATCTACTGGTGTTAACAAAGTGCCTCACGACTCTACTGATGTTGCAGCCACTAGCAACAGCGTTGCGTACTACACAGCTAACCCATCTGGTTTGGGAACATTAGTAGGTATCGTGCGTACTGCTCAGCTTTATGCTGCTAACGCTGGTACTATGGTGAACACTCTGTGGGACTTTGGTATTCGCAATGATAAGAACATTGTTCTGCGTGGTATTGCTCAGAACCTCGCCATTAATCTTAATGGTGTGACACTTACCGGAGGTGTTTGTTCCGGTGGCGTTGAATGGACAGAGGAGTAAACAAATGGCTGGTAATAATGTTTATATGGACACTGTTGGCAATTACTATACTGCCAATTCTCCGACCAATCCGAACGATTGCTTGATTCCCTATCCGCGCCCCGAGCTAGTAACGGCTTTGAATGCGGTCGGTACTCACATTGATCAGGATACCATCGCTGGTATAGTTGATCCGCAGGTTGTTGCTAATAATCCCAACAACCCTCAGGATGCTCAAGGCGCGTAAGAAATAAGAGAAGGATCACAGTCATGGCAATCTCAAAAGACCAAATCAGAGACCTGCTGGGCAGCGGACTTAGTAACGACATTGTTGCTACGGCTGTTGGCTGTGATCCTTCTTACATTTCTCAACTTCTATCCGATCCAGAGTTTGCTGATGCGGTAACAACTCTACGTATGCAATCTCTAACAGCAGCTAATAAGCGCGATGCCACAGTAGATGGCATTGAAGATAAGATACTAAAAAGACTGGATGATGCAGTGTCATCTAATCTCATTTACAAACCACAAGATTTGTTGAGAGCTTTTCAAGTAGTGAATGCCGCAAAACGTCGTGGTGTTCCTGCACATGAGAACGTCACAATAAACAATAAGATAGTGAACCTTAACATTCCTACGAAGGTCATCCAGAACTTTACAATAGATGCCCGTGGGGAAGTTGTGGAAGTAGAAGGTCAGACAATGGTAACGATGCCAGCACATCAGTTACTAAATTCACTAGCCTCGGAGAAGGGCAATGATGGTGACAAATATCGAAAAGTTGCAGCCTACCTCCCAGGAGCAGGCGCTATCACAAGCGGATCAAGTGGCTTCAGTGAATAAGACTTCTATTCACAAGAAGAAAGATGCAGAAGATGCTAAGGCTATTTTGCTAGGGCTGAAACTGCACTTTACTACTGGAGGCCGCTAATGGCTACTAGAGACTCTTACTCAGATACCTCAGCTTATAAGTCCCGTATTGACCACACTGATCGTGGCACAGTGCATTGGGAAAATAAGCTGGGTATGGCTGATGATAATCCTATTCCACAAAAGGACTTACTTGATAAGCAAGCGGAAGGCACGGAAGATGCTTCCTTCGACTCAGACCAAATTATCACTATCGCTCGTGATAATCTTAATATGCTCGCTGGCTTGGCGATGCCTACTGTATTTGAATATATGTTTCCTCCTGTGCTTTTGGCTGCCTGGCAACTACTGTGCCAACTGGTGGAGCGTACTCATGACTTTTCTAAAGTTGCATTAGGTATTCCGCGTGGCCACGGTAAGACCACGTTAATCAAGCTTTTTATTCTATTCGTTATTCTCTTTACCAAGAAGCAATTCATCCTTATTATTTCTGACACTGAACAGAAAGCTGTTAATATCATAGCTGACGTCATTGATATGCTCAGTGAGCAAAACATCATCAAGTTATTCGGCAACTGGTCACTTGGCGTTGAGATGAATACGCAGCAAATTAAGAAGTTTGGTTTCCGTGGAAGAAACATTATCATCGTTGGCATCGGTGCTGGTGGATCGCTGCGCGGCTTGAATCTTAAGAATGCGCGCCCGGATGTTATGATCTTCGATGACGTACAATCTAAGGAGTGTTCAGAAAGCCAACTGCAAAGCGACACACTTGAGCGTTGGTTAGTAGGAACCGCGATGAAAGCCAAAAGCCCAAAAGGCTGTCTTTACATCTACGCTGGTAATATGTTCCCTGGTAACAACTGTATCCTTAAGAAATTCAAAACCAATCCATCTTGGGTAAAGTTTATCTCTGGTGCTATTCTTGCTAATGGCCAAGCATTGTGGCCAGAACTGCATCCATTAGACGCCCTCAAGCAAGAGTTCGATAATGACATTGCAATGGGCCATCCTGAAATATTTTTATCAGAAGTTATGAATGATACGGAAGTTGGTGTTAACAAGCGCATCGACTTAAGTGCCCTTAAACCTTGGCCTTTTACTGATGACGATCGCCCACAGGGAAGATTCATACTTATCGACCCTGCTACTGGCAAGATCGGTAAAGACCTTGTTGCCATTGGCTACTGCGAGGTATATGATGAAAAACCTGGTCTTGTTGAAATTGTTGAAGAGCCCCTTTCTCCAGGGAACACTATACGGCGCGCTTTGTTACTTGGGCTACGCAACAACTGTCGCTGTATCATCGTTGAATCAACTGCTTATCAAAGTACTCTCCTTTATTGGTTTGGTGTGATCTCCGAACAACTAGGAATAACAGGGTTTCAATTCCTAGAGGTTTATGGGAATCAATATTCTAAAAATACCAGAATATCAGACGCACTTAAGGAACTTGCGGCTGGAGATATTCTGTTGCATCCGTCAGTTCGCAGTCATGTTACTAACCAGATTGTGAACTGGAATCCAATGAAACGCGACAATGTGGATGGCATATTAGATCTTCTAGGATACATGACTAAATGTATGGAACTGCACGGTCCCCTGATGACCTCAGATGAGTACATGAATATCTTAGATGTAAATTCTGCCAGTGTTGTCGATGACAACTTACCTTTCTAGAGGAACACAAAATGGCTGGAGCACAACAGTTTCGTCTTAAGCAAGACCAAGAGCAGGCTATTATCAAATATGCTGAGAAAGCCCAACAACTGCTTATCAATCAATTTTCCATGCGTTCCAACATGGAAATCATTGACCGTTATTTCAATCGTGAGGTCGATTGGACTGATGAGAATATCCGCGCGAAACTTGCTAATCGCATCGGCGATAAGAGGAAACTCCAAGATGTCGTGGTTCCTATTGTTATGCCACAGGTGGAATCTGCCTTGGGGTATTTCACTAATGTGTTCCTTACTGGCTATCCTACTTTCGGTGTCGCTGCTGATCCAGCCACAGAAGATGCTGCCTTGCAGATGGAAACTATCATTGCGGAAAATAGCATTACAGCTGGCTGGTCTAGGCAGTTGATGTTATTCTTCCGTGATGGGCTGAAGTACAACTTACACGGTATTGAGTGCGAGTGGCAGCAGAAGAAAGTCTATGACATTAAGACAGATCTTACTGCTGAGAATAACGCGAAGCCAGTTCAGACTCTCTGGAACGGCAACGTATTAAAGCGTATGGATCTCTATAATACCTTCTTCGATCCGCGTGTGCATCCTAGTGAGATCCACAGCGAAGGTGAGTTTGCAGGTTACATTGAACTGTACTCCCGCGTGAAGATGAAGAAGTTTATCAATGAGTTGTTCGGAAGCATTCCTGCTAGCACTGCTATGCGGGCTTTTGAAAGTGGTCCTACTCCTACTGCTTCTGGTAACAACACCAATCCCTTCGGCTATTATGTTCCCATCGTGAATCCGTGGCCACTGATGCAGCGTACAGCTACACAAGGCTTCGATTGGATGAGCTGGGCTACTAACAGCACTGACACACTTGCTAAGGGACTGCGCTATCAGAACGTCTATTGCGTAATGAAGCTGTATGCTCGCATTATTCCTGCTGATTTCGGATTGAATGTTCCTGAAGAAAATACTCCGCAAGTATGGAAGTTCATCATCGTCAACGGCAATGTTGTTCTATTCGCAGAGAGGCAATCAAATGCTCACAACTTCATTCCTATCTTCTTTGGCCAACCGCTTGAAGATGGACTTGATTACCAGACAAAGAGTTTTGCTCAGAATGTCATGGATATGCAAGACGTTGCTTCTACTATGTGGAATGGCTATATTGCATCTAAGCGACGCCTTGTTGGGGACCGTGTATTATACGATCCTCTGCGTATTCGAGAAAAAGATATTAATAGTACTAACCCTGCAGCTAAAATCCCAGTCAGGCCTGTCGCATATGGAAAGCCAGTTGGAGAGGCAGTATATCAATTTCCTTTTCGAGACGAGCAAACTAATTCACTGATCGAAGGCTCGGAAGCAGTAACGCGCTTTGCTGATAAGATCAATAATCAGAACGCTGCTCAACAGGGCCAGTTCGTTAAGGGTAATAAGACGCTTCATGAGTACGAAGATGTCATGGGTCACGGTAACAGTCACAATCAGTGCATGGCGTTGATGACAGAAGCGCAGGTGTTCACTCCTCTTAAAGAAACTATCAAACTTAACATCCTGCAATATCAAGGTCCTGATGTACTGTTCAACCGCGATCAGAATCAACAAGTCACCATCAAGCCAGATGACTTGCGGAAAGCTGCTGTTCATTTTAAGATGAGCGATGGCATGTTGCCAGAAGATAAGCAGCTGAGCACAGATGAGTTCCAGACTGCGCTGCAAGTTCTTGGTAGCTCTCCGCAGCTCTCTGGTGGTTTCAACATGAACCAGCTTATTACTTACATGTTCAAATTGCGAGGTGCTGATCTGGCGCCGTTTGCTAAGTCCCAGCTGCAAATCCAATTTGAACAGATGCAGGCACAGTGGCAACAAGTCGCAATGGAAGCTGTTAAGAAAGGTGTGCAGCCTCCTCCGCAACCTCAGATGCCACCGCAGCTTCAGCAACAACTTCAGCAACAGGCTGGACCAACTCCCAGCCAAACCTCTACAGCACTAGAGGGAACACAAGGAGGCAATACTAATGTCCCGCAAAACAGTTAACTTATTTTCTACTTTTGAATTTTCTGAGCAAGAAGCAGCACTTGCTCAGAATCTACCGGATCTGAATACTCAGTTTATCCAGACGGAACTAGCGGCAGTTGCTACTAAGAAAGTCTTGATACCCTTTGACCCGGAGAACCCACTCAAGTTTCAGATGGAGCACGAGTACTATCGTGGACAGATAGAGATACTCAGTTTCCTTCTTAATATGAGTGATGCTGCTAAAGAAGAAGCAATTGCAAACCTACAGGCTTCCATGGAAGCGCAACAATCGGAGTAACTAAAATGTCTATCATGGATTTATTCAAGAAGGGTTCCACCGCTGCTAAGGATGCAGGTATTGTTCCTAATGATCCGTCAGCTGGCAATCCTACTGCTCCTGGTGGCTCTAGCGTAGTTCCTGATGGAACTGGTCCTAAGGCATTTGGAAATGCTGCTGGAGCAGATGAATCCCCACTGGATGGTTTTAAGGATCTGTGGAAAAATGCTGATACTGACGCAAAAGCACCGGCTGATTTCGTTCCTTCAATGACGATTGATGGCAAGAAGCTAATGAATGCAGCATCTCAGATAGATTTCTCGAAAGTCTTAAACGCAGATGTTGTTGGTAAAGCGCTTCAAGGTGACAGTGCTAGTTTCGCGCAAGCACTTAATTCTGTCTCACAGGCAGTATTTGCTCAGGCAACAGCGACCAACGCTAAAGTTCTCGAAGACGCGCTTAGAAAGCAGGCAGATTCATTTAAGAATGATTATCTACCTGAAGTTCTTCGTAGAGAACGAGTTGGCAATGCCCTTCGCGAAAATAATCCTCTACTAGAAGATCCTTCCATTGCTCCTGTTTTCTCTATGATTCAGGAACAGCTTACCAAGAAGTTCCCAATGGCCTCTGCTGCTGAAATCAAAAGCAAGGCTACTGATTACTTCAATGGTATGGCAGGAAAGATTGCTGGCTCTCAGGGAAAACAGTTAGCTGATGTTCCTAAGCCGTCTGCTGGTTCAGATTATGACTGGGGCGCGTTCTTCGATGGTAACTCGTAACCTGTTAGTAACCCACTCTTATAGGAGTATTTAAAATGCCTATGGTACGTCCGTCTGTTTACTCTCCTGACCAGGTCCTGGAGCGTCGTCTGGCTCCCGGAGACATTGTTGCTGGTGGCGAATCGCTGCTTACTGGTACTATCACCACTGTTGGTTCTGGTACTTGGACCGCAGCTGCTATTGCTACTGGTATCATCTATCGTACCGGTCCTACTGGTGCGTTCACTGATACCACTGATACTGCTCAGAACATTATCAGCGCGCTGGCTGGTAACGGCTGGTCCGCTGACTACCTGAAAGGTACTACCTTCCGCTTGACGTTTGTCAACACTGTTGCTTTTGCTCATACGTTTGCGGGTGGTACTGGCATTCTTACTGGCTCGGGCGTTGTTAACGCTGCTGCCTCCACGTGGCGTGAATACCTTGTTACTATTCTGTCGGCTTTTCCGACGAATATTTTCATGGCTAACACCACCAACTCGTCGGCAGTTGTTACTTTCTCGCTGCCGCTTAACATCACCTCGATTCCGTTCCTCGGTAGTAATGGTCTGCTGGGTGATATTCCTGGTGATCTGGTTGGTGCGACTGTTACTGGAACCGGTATCAATGCTGGTACTACCGTTATCGGTGTTACCCAAGGCATTGGTGGCGTCATTGGTATCACGTTGTCTGCCGCCGCTACTGCCACCAATACTAACGTCGCGCTGACTTTTGGCCCGACCGTTAAGATTGATGGTCTGCGCAGCGGCACGCTGTAAGTTCTGAGTGATCAGAATCAGAAGAATCTAATAGGAGAATAAAATGAGCGTAGGAATTTTTAACTCTGCTTTGTTCACTCAGGATCTTGCGCGTAAGTCGTTCGCTGGAATGATTACTCGCCTGATGCCAAATGGTATGGCCACTCTGTTCGGTCTTACCAGCATGTTGAGCAGCGAAACTGCTCTGCAGACTGAACACGGCTTCTTCACCAAGACCATGTTGTTCCCACAGGCTACTCTGAGCGCTGCTGGCCAAGCTGTTGGTGACACCATTTTCACTGTTACAAGCACCAACAACCTGCTGCCTGGCATGTTGATGCGTGTTGATAGCACAGGTGAAAATCTTATCATCAATGCTATTGTCAGCACCACTCAGATTGCTGTTCAGCGCGCTGTTGGTAGCGTGGCTGCGCAGGCAATTGCGGCTTCCATCAACCTTTACCAAGTAGGTACGGCGTTCGAAGAATCTTCGCTGCGTCCGAATGCCCTGGCTATTAACCCGGTTCGCGTTACTAACCTGACGCAGATCTTCCGTAATACCTGGGCTATCTCCGACACGGTTCGTGCTACTCAGATGATTGCTGGTGAAACCAACATCGCTGAGAACCGCACTGACTGCGCTGCTTTCCATGCTGCTGATATTGAGAAGGGTCTCTTCTTCGGTCAGAAGTATGCTGGCACGCGTAATGGTCAGCCGTTCCGCACGATGGATGGTATCTATTCGATCGTCTCGAATATTGCTTACTATCCGCCGTCGTACGCTTCGCCCAACGTGACTGTTGCTGGTTCTACCACCAACTACACTCAGTTCGAAGCTGCTTTCGACCCGATCTTCAATCAGGCTACTGATCCGAAGGTTGCTAACGAGCGTGTTCTGTTCGTTGGTGGTACTGCCAAGAAGGTTATCAATAACATTGGTCGCCTGAATGGTACTTACTACATGGTTGATGGCCAGACTGATTGGGGTCTGCAGTTCTCGACTATTAAGATCGCTCGTGGTACGTTCCGTGTTATTGAACACCCGCTGTTCAACACGAACTCCTCGTGGTCGAAGCTGGCTATTGCTGTTGATCTGTCCAGCTTCTCGCTGGCTTATCTGGGCGATCGCAAGACTCAGAACAAGGAATTCAACATGGATGGTACTGAGGCTCCGGACAATGGCATTGATGCTGTTGGCGGAACTCTTACCACTGAGTTGACCACGGTCATTAAGAACCCGCCTGCCTTCGGCATTATGACTAACCTCACTGCCGCTGCTGCTGGCTAACCGGTGCTGCCGTTAGCTTCTTAGCTATCGGAAACCTACCCCTCTAGCTTGCTAATAACTTGCTAGAGGGGGATTTTTCAGGAGATAGAAATGGCACTTACAGTCCGGGTTCCTAATGCAGTATCCTCAATCACCCTGGCTACCAGTGGTGTTTTGACTCCTGTTAATGGCATCATTACTGTTACCACAGCGGCTGAACAAACTGCCTTGTGTTATCCGTACAGTACTCCGATCATTGTTACGAGCAATCCTAGCAATGGTCAGTGCACTCTGCGGTTCCCCAGCGTGGTTACTTCAATCACTGTTAACAGCAATGTGTACTCTGTTACTAATGGTGTCTCCGCAGCCATGAGTGCAGTTGACGTTACTGCGGTACTTACCGGGTGTAACTTTCTCACACCGTTCGATCTTGTCACTGGTGTGTAATAAGTTTCCACCTCAACCCATAGCACCAAAACAAAGGAAGTAAAAATGGATCCGAATCTTCTGCCTCCGGGCGCTTCAAGCCAAGTTACCCAAATTGCCCATATCACGGCTCCTATGAGCAATGAAGAGGGCGCAGTTACTAAGTACTATATTTGCACAATCTCGTTTGCTTCGCTCCATCGCTACGATGGTAAGAAGTTGCCGTTCGTGCACGGTTTCCTGGAGACTTCTATCAAGACGGATATTGAGTATCTTGATAAGGAAATCTCTGAAGGCAACGTCTATCTGCGCTACGCTACTGACGAAGAAATTCATGCATCTAAGATGCGTCGTGATCCGCGTGGCACCATTGCTAATGAAATCCGTGAACAGGTGGAGAGTGAAATCTCGGCTCACTATGATGCTGAGATTAAGGCGCTTCAGGATGCTCTTGCCAGCATTGAAACATCTTCGGATGAACAAAAGCTGGCTGGTATCGACTCAGCGCGCGCTCGTATTGACGCCCTTAAAGCTAAAGGAAAAGTTCATAAGAGTGGAACTGCTACTGTTATCATGGAGTCTGTTCCTGCCCCGCTTAAGGGTATCGTGAACAGCGGCAATCTTGCTGGTGCAGAGACTGGTTCTACCAGTGGCATGTCGGTTGAATAAAACTATTTAAGGGGCGATTGGTCATGGCTACTACTATTGCAAATCTTGCTGCGTTGGTATACGTCGAGACCAATCGCCCTGATTTAATCTCAGAAACCTACAATGCAGTTCTTGCATCTATTACTAAGATGCACTGCTTGGATTATTTTCCACGAGATATTGTAACATCGAAAATTGTATTTGATTCAAGTGCATATATTCAGGAGTTGGATACTACCATTCTTCCTCGCTGGAGAGCATGGAAAGCTATCCGTAAGTGGGACCCTACGTATATTAATTACCAGTCGAACCCAAATAACTCCTTGCCACTTATTAGTAACTCTCTAGGATTTTCTGCCAATCCCAGTCAGGCGTTGGCATTTTTCAATATGATTGATCTGGATGATATTCTGGATGGCTATGAAACAGAGAAAGTGAATGTCTGTTATCAAGCTGGAACTACTCTTTACATGAAAAGTTCCACTACTTTCCAACAGGCATTTGCATTCTTCTATCAGTACCCCAACTTGGATCCAACCAATTCCTATGCGAATTTCTCAAGTTGGATCGCTGATAACCATCCTTATACAATTGTGTATGATGCAGCTTCAGCAGTTCTGCAGAAAATCGGTATGACTGATGCGGCTCGCAAGTACGACAATCCCACCAACGGTCTTGTTAAAGATCAAATGGAAGCGCTAGTGAAGACTGGCCTCCTCGCGAAAGGGTACTAAGAAATGGCTACTAATCCTACAACAGTTTGGACTACGTTAGCGCTGCCATACTATCCTACTGGCGCAGTGCCATTTGTCAATAGTGACGCAGCTACAATTAATATTGATGTACTTAATTTCTGGTGGAACCAGACTGCTGCACAGCTTAGTATCAAAACAAATGGCGATCAGACAGGTTCTGATAGCATTAACACTTATTATAACGTTGACACGTACTGGCCATGGCTAAGCACTACTGTTGCAGCAGGTGTTATGAATAATTCTAACACAGCTGGTTTTACGGTTTCTAGCAGTCGTGGAACAGGTAGCGCTCCTAGCTATTCTCTTACTGGAGATTTTATTGGTAAATTCTCCGCTTGGTCCTGGGTTGGCGCAACACCTGCTTGGACAGAAGTTAGCGGAATTAATAACTACGTCACCGGCGTTAATACCAGCAACCTAGGTGGTGAATTGCGGCTCTTCACTAAGGGCGACAACGGTGTGCAAGTTGAATGGGCTAAACTTACTAACGCTGGGCAATTTGCTCCAGTAGTGGCAGGTGCAACTTCTCTTGGCTATGCAGCGTTCGGATGGAAGCAACTTAATCTTGCTTACAATATCTCCGCCGTTGTTGGGTCTCAGACTCTCAATGTTCCTACTGGCTCTTTTAAGATTGCAGCTGGCAACAGCAGTGCCATAATTACTAATTCTTTAGTTACTGCCAACAGTATTGTATTGGCAGTACTTCAGACTAATGACACTACTGCTCTTTATGTGCGAAGCGTCATTCCAGCTGCAGGTAACTTCACTGTTAACTTAAGTGCCAATGCCACTGCTCAGGTTACTGTGGCGTTCCTAGTCGTTAACACTGACTCGTAGGAGTTTCATAAATGGCTTATACTCCTGATCCAACAAATGTTAATCAGCCTGATGATACCGTACTAGCTGAAAGCGCGACTGCTGAGTTCCGCGCTCTCAAGGCATATATCAAAGGGTTTATTACCACAGCTACTAGCACAACTTCAATGGCTCCTGCTACTGGTAATATATCTTTCACAACACAAACAGGTCTTACTTTTTATACTGGACAGTTCGTACAAGCAATAAGTGCTAGTGCTAACACTAACTGGATGTATGGACAGGTTGTAAGCTACAATACTAGCACCGGTGCGTTAGTAATTAATGTGGTTAGCACCAATGGTTCTGCTACGAAATCAGATTGGACTATTGGACCGTCTGGTATTCAAGGACCTGCAGGTGTTGGAACTGGAGCAGTTAGTATAGGAGTTTCTGGTGATATAGCTGTGTATGCGGGCGCTGGTAATACGCTCGGAGATAGCGGAGTTGCTATCAGTACTGATGGAACTTTTGCTGCTAACAGCAATGCGCTAATTCCTACTCAACAAGCTATTAAAACTTATCTTAGTGCGGCCGCCGTTGGTATCGAAAGTCCGGTTAGGCAAACTGTTTTATCGGGTGATAGCAGCAGCGGCACCCCAAACTGGTTAACTACTGGATCGGGGTTGACCCCGGCATATACCGCTACTGCACCTCTCGTGATTACCTATGCCTGCGGATTTGGCATCAGTGGCGCGGTTGACAAAGTTTCGGTTATTTCGGCTGGCGGTAGCACGGCGGCATGCTCGGCCAACACCCTGTCCTACATCCTGGCGACCTACGCCTCGGCAACGTCCGTCACTTGGTCAACCACCATTGCGCCGCCACAATACACTCCCTATTACACACGCCCACAGATCAGCTACACTCTGAACAACACTGCACTGGATGACTTCGGGACAGCAGCACTAACTGGCATCCCGGGCTATAGCAATGCGTTCCCGGCTATCGCGTCCACATATTACGCCACGTTCAATGGATCGCAATACGTTGGCTCTGTAATTGTTCCGCTTGGCACCCTGGGGAATGGTGGCTGGACTGTGCGCCAGTGGTTCAAGATCAGCAGTCTGTCGAGCCAGAATGCGATCCTGTCGGTGCAGGGTTTGACGGGCTATGGTGTAAATGTTTTCGTCAACACATCTGGCAAGACCGTCCTCTACCTTTCATCTACTGGAACGTCAAACGACATAGCAAACGGCACGGTTGGCACGGCAACTATTTCCGCCGTCTCGATGGCTTCGTCTGGGGGCTGGCACTTCGCTGAATGCACCTACGATCCGGTTGCGGGTAAATATTATCTCTATATTGACGGAGTTGTTGATCAGACCGTCACAAGCAGTTCTAAAATCTGTTACGCTTATGCGCCTTATGTTGGCATTGCATCCGGGAATGGGTCGAGTTATTACCTCACTGGTGGCGCATGTGGGTTGGAAATATTCCCATACTGCTTACACCCTGCCGGTACGTCCTATTCAGTTCCAACCGCGCTCGGTTCATTTGCCATCGGCATTCCTATGGTGCCGTGGTTTGACACTGTAAACTACCAGTGGAAAACCCCGTCTTCTGCATCCGTCGTTTCTGGGAATAACCCGACTTTCACAGCCACTCAGACTGTCTGTGTGGGCGAAGCGACTGCTGGTGTCAGCACCATTTCCAGCGTGATCAGCTACGCCTACCAGGGGCAGTTCAATAGTGCGAACAATCCGATCACGTTTACGACCGGCACCGCCTACACCTGGAACCACAATATTGGCGTAAATCCAGACCAAATCCGGTTGGTCACATTGACGCGAACCGCTGCCACCGCCCCTTGGCTTGAAGGCGCGAACGCATACAACGGTAGCGCATGGTTCAACACGCAAGCAAACCTCAACCGCAACACCGCGCAGTTTTTAACGGGTGCGAGCGGCGTGATGGTCTACTCAGGCACCACTGCAACTTCGGGGCAAATTGCCCTCGTAGCAAAGAGGGCTTTCTAATGGGCTACTACATCAATCCAGAACTCGGCTACTATGAAGGTGACGCAATCCCCGGCGACGTGCCGGTTCCGCAACGGCCCGATGCGACCTACACTTGGGACGGGTCAGCATGGCAATCGACAGCTGAAACTCGTAATGCGCCATTCAAAGCGCAGATAGGAGATTTGGAAGCTCTTATTACTCAGCGCCGCTTAAGAGAAGCTGCACTAGGAATTGATAATGGATGGTTAGCTAATCTTAATAATCAGATAGCCACCATCCGGCTTAATATTGAAGCTCCTAGTGACTCTTCAACTCAGCTCGCAGCACTTACTACAACTCAGTTGAGTAGTATTACTACAACTGCTTTAGCGGCTATAACAACTACTCAATTAGCCGGGTTTACAACAACCCAATTAGCCGCACTTCGGTAGTTTGGAGTAATAACTATGGCTCATCAATGGGTACGAGTAAATCTCGGAGCAGCGCAGTTCCCGTTTGAAAGTGATCTGTGGGGCCGCTCTATTATCCTTCCTGGCTACGACATTAACTATGATCGTATCAGCCAAGCTGGTGACAAGCAACCTGATCGTGGCTTGCCGCAGGCGTACTACATGCATAATGTTGTGCCCACCACGCAAGGTTATCAAGCGGTTGCATATGATACTTTTCTTAAAGGTATTGCAAACGCAACCGATTTCGATCAAGCGTTTCAGCTTGAGTATACCTCTCCGTTGGTGAGTAAGATGCTATTCTCTCCAGCAGGCGGAAAGAATTACGTCTATGATCCGGCTGTTACTGTATGGCAGTCTGTAGCAGTTCTTGGTAATGCAGGTGCCTCACCAGCAGGGCCGCCCACTCAGACTTACAGTGCTACAGCAGCAACTTACGTTGATGAATCTTTCCAACTTCCTAACAGCACTACCATTGCTTCCTTAGGGGCATTCCTCACTACTGGCAACTCTGTTGCTATCCAGTTGTTTATAGTGCTGCAGAATTCTCCTGGCAACTATACAGTGGTAGCAAATGTCAGTGGCACACATACGGGCGGCGATTGGCAAGACTTTGCAGTTACTTACGCGGTACCTGCTAGTGGCAAGTATTTCATTGCTTGCTATCTCCCAGTTTCTGCTGTATTTAATTATAATACTAATCTTACTTCTGCCTCCGTTAATGGAGTTGCTGCCGGGACTCAAACATGGACTGAAACCACTTCAGGAAATACTCCTCCAGTTCGGGGTACAACTAACGTATCAACGATGACGGTTCCTCAGAACTCCATTGTCACTACTGCATTTGTCAACGGCATTACCTACATCTGCTATCAAGGCATTGGCGTTTACCGCTACGATTACACTAAGACTAAGCTGCAGTATGTGGCGCTGAATGGATTGAATCCTACTCAGGTTAAAGGTATCTGCAATGCCAATGGCTACATGATAGCGTGGACAGATACTACCGTTGTTTGGTCATCGACTACAAATCCTGAGGACTTCGTACCCTCTCTTACTACCGGAGCGGGCGGTGGAGCATTGCAGTTCGCTAAAGGAAAGGTACAGTTCTGCCTTCCTATTAGCGGAGGCTTCTTTGCTTACTGCGAACAGAACGTAGTCTCTGCTACATACAGTTCCAACATTCGCTATCCGTATGTGTTTGCTGAAGTTGCTGACTCCGGCGGTTGTATATCTCCTGAGCAAGTCTCATGGCAAGGTAACAACTCCAGTCACTACGCATGGACTACTAGCGGACTGCAGAATATCTCCAGAACTAAAGCAGACCAGGTATTCCCGGATGCCACTGACTGGTTGAGCGGACTTACTATGGAAGATTATGATGAGGTCAACATGGTGTTGAATCTCACATATCTTTCTTCTCCGCTTAATATCAAGGTCAATGTCATTGCTAACCGCTATGCTATCATCTCTTATGGTGTGACTGCCCCTGAGTTTACTCATGCGCTGGTGTATGACATTTCCCTCAAGCGGTGGGGAAAATTCAAAATAACGCATAGAGATGTTTTTGAATGGGAAGCACCTGCTCCTTATGGAGCTCTTAACTACGGCCAGCTTAGCGCGGTTGCTTACGGACAGTTGTCCAATACTACGTATGGCAACTTAGCTACTACTGGTGTTAACGGCGAGGAGTATCCGAGGAAGAACATTGCCTTCTTGCAGAAAGATGGAACAGTAAAAGTCGTTAATTTTGACCTCTCTCAGGCTAGTGCAAGCGGCGTTCTTATCGTCGGTAAGTTCCAGTTCTCTCGTGATAAGTATGTGACGCATCAACTTACTGATGTTGAAAATGTTATCTATGGGAACAACTTCAACTTCTATGTAGTCCCATCGCTAAATGGTAAAGATCTAATGACTCCTATTCCTGGTACTATACTTGATATAGGCCAGGAGATACGCAGATATGGCTGCCGTGCTACTGGCTTGAATATATCTCTGCTTTTTATGGGGTCGTTCAATCTCACCACTGTCATCTTTGACTTCACTGTAGCTGGAGATAGATAATGGTCGGGCAAGTTTATTACTCAAATGTAAACTTTCTAATACCACAGTCTCCTCCGTCTGATTTAAGCCCGGAGATTCAGTCCGCATTGCAGCAGGTTTACCTGTCAATGCAGCAGATGATCCGCACTTTCATTGATAACTGTGGTATTTCTTCTCAACCTCCTCAGCAATGGAGTAGTTTTGCTGGCAATCCCTCTACGGTGCTAAGACAGAATCTAGGTCGATTTTATGTCACTGCTAGTGAAGCCATTTCTTATGGTGCTATGGTTAATCTCTACAACAATGGCGGCACTATCAATGCCAGAAATGCTAATGCAACGGATAATACTAAGCCTGCTCATGGCTTCTGTAATGTTTCTGGTGGCATTAGCGCGGGTTCTACTGGTGAAGTCATACTGGGGTCTGGTGTTAATCAGATCAACGGACTTACTCCTGGGCAGATGTATTGGCTTGCTACTAGCAATGGACAATTAGTAGCATCGCGTCCATCGGCAGCAGGTAATATAGAACAGTTCTGTGGATTTGCTCTAAGCACCACTCAGCTATATATAAATGTTGGCGGGTACATTCAACACTAAGAGGGGTAAAATGGCAGAAGAACAAGAAAAACAGATGATGTTTACTTTCATTCCGGATGAGGCACCTACTTGCCAGAAACCTCAAGAATGTGAGTTACCTTCTTTGCAGCATCAGATCAAACTACTCTGGGAACGACATGATGATATGCATGACAGTCTGCAAGAGAATACTCGGATAACGCACGAAATTAAGAAAGACACAGAAGATTTGGTGACACTTCTGAAGAACGCTAAAGCTGGACTACGTGCAGTGAACATTATTGTTGCTGGGATCAAATGGTTAGCTGGTGTAGGTTTTGCTATAGTAACTTTGTACTATATACTAACTACTGGAAAGCCTCCTCCACATGATCCCTTGTAGCGTTGTAACTGATAAAAGGAGAAACTAAAATGGCATCTAATGTATCAAACCCAATAGCATTAAATGCAGCTGCTGGAGGAGTTTCTGCCCCTCTAATTGGCATTATTGCTTGGGTACTTTCCCTGTGGAATATCCAACTTCCTGCCGATGTAGCAGTATATATGACGGTGCTTTTGAGCGTTGGTGTTCATGCAATCGTTGTGTACATTAATGCTGAGAAGTCCGGTAATGACGGTGTTGCTGCAGTAGCAGCAGTTCTCGATCCAATTGGAACTCCTGTACCCTCTAACCAAGGAACTCCAAATGTACAATAAGCTAAAAGCAATCGCGGTAGCATTGACTCTTTCTGTGTCTGCGTGTGGTAGTGTTCCTGATACTGCTCAGGATATTGCTCTCTTGCAGATCACTTACACCGCTGCAGCTAATGCAGCTGCGACGTATCTTACTTCTGGTGCTCCGATCTCGGATACTACGAAGGCTGATATTCTCAAAGCTAATGAAGCCGCGCATAGTGCAGTTGCAGCAGCAGTCTCCTCATTGGCTGCTTGCCCTGTCGCTAACAACAAGTTCGATAGTAGCTGTGCTAATGGCGCCGCTGTTGTCGGAGCGTTCGATGCAGCTAAGAGTGCTGTGACCCAGCTACTTAACTTGGTGCCTGCATCTGCCGGTAAAGGAGCATAAGATGCCTATCAATGTTATTCTCGCAATCATCGAAGGTGTTGTGGAACAGGTGCCATCTGTTATTGCTGCTTTCAACACCTGGAAGTCAGCTGTCAACAGTGGCGCAGATCCGACTGCTGCTCAACTTGCTATGTATGAAGCTGCTGTTGATGCGGCTTATAAGAAGCTAGTTGCTCTGCAGAATGCTCAACCTGTTGCCGCAGTCACTGGCAATTAACAACTAAATAAAGAGTACTTACCACAGGGTATCTTTACGGAGGTACCCTGACATAAGTCCTCTAACGGAGTTAAAGAAATGGCCGTAGATATTGGCAGTCTTATTTCATCGCTGCTTGGTACCGGAACTACTACCACTAATGTGAACAGTCCTTTCTCTGGGCTGCTTAATCAGATCTCTCAGGAAGCATCTACGCGTGGTTCTGATCCGTTCGCTGCACTGGCACCGACGTTCAATGCTAACTCGCTATTAGCGTCTCAGGCATTTGCACCTCAGTTGTCCTATGCCCATCAAGCTGGTATCTATAATGACACCGCTACTAATCAGGCGGCCAACCAGCAAGCAGCTATTGTAGCCGGTCAGAATAATCAGGTCGCTGCTAACTATGGAACTGCGCAGGATCAGATTGCTGCTCAGGCTGCAGCCGCTGCTGCTAACAGTTCTCGTACTCAACAGCAATCTTCTACCGGCTTACTGGGTAACTTAGGATCTATACTGCCCATAGCTGGTGGTGCCTACGGTGGCTACAAGCTGTATAATGGCTGGAATGATCCTAGCACATCTGTTGGCAACATTGTTAATAAGTTAGGTATTGGTACTGGTCCTGCTCCTGTGCAGCCAATCAGTGCAGCTTCTCAAGCTATTACCAACTCTAATGCGGCTGTTAGCAGTGCTGCTGCTGGTAATGCAATGGATCAAGGCTTCGCAGGTCCTCAGACTTTCCAAGCTGGTGATACCATTCCTGATGGCTTAACTATTCAAGCACCAGTTACTGGTAGTGTTGTTCCTAATGCAGCTAACACTGGTTTCCAAGCATCTAGCGTTCCCTACGCTGGACAAGGTGCTATTACGCAGGATGCTCAGGCTGCTACCGCTGCTAATGCAACAGCCTCACAGACTTCTGGTACTGTGGATGTTGCTGGTCAAGTTGCTCCGGATGTTACTCAGGGAGTTGGTGCACAGGCTGCTCAAGAAAATCTCTCTGGCAACATTGATGGAATCACTTCCAATGTGGATCAAGCTACTTCTACAGCGGCTGATGCAGCTTCTAATACCGCTGATCAAATCAGTGGCTTGGCTACTGACGGTGTTGAAAATGTTGCTTCTGATGCAGCTGGCTCCGCTGTTGATACTGCATTAGATACTGCTGGTGATGCGCTGCCTGGTATTGGTAGCTTGTTCTCTCTTGGAAATGCTGGTAATGCTTTTGCCAATGGTGATATTGGTGGTGGCTTCCTCGGTCTTGCTGAAGCTATTCCTGTCGTCGGTCCTATCATTGGCGGGCTCGATAGCATCTTCTCTAATGCCTCGGTTATCTGCACCGCTATGAAAGACACTGGCTCAATGAGCAAGGAAATGTGGCTGCTTGGTACGAAGCACTTCTACGAGAATTATAGTGAGACTGCTATCAAGTCTTATCACAAGTGGGCTATGCCGATGGCAGATCATATCCGTAAGCATCCTACCAGCCTAGTGAGCAAGATATTCAGCAAGTTGTTCAATGCGCGCAGCCAGTATGTTTGCTCGCTGTATCGCCCTCGTAAGTACCGTAAGACCTTTAGTAACAAGGCCGCGTTCTACACTGTTGAAGTTATCACTTGGACTGTTGGTCTTGTGACTCTCCAGTGGCTTGGTCGTAAGGGTCCGTTGGCATACACTCGTAAGGAGATTTAATTATGGCTCCCGCAGATTCTCCTACTGGAAGTAATGACTCTTTAACATTTGATTATGCAGGGTCGCTGCAAAACGTCCTTGGTCAACTCGGAGCCAACAATAACTTCTTTGGCAATCCGCAACTCTATGATCGTAACCAGCCGCAGATTGATAGTCTGGTTGGTCAGATTAAAGGTGCGGCTGCGGGTATTGCTGCTAAGTCTGGTCAACTGGATCAAGACTCTAGCATCATCAAGAGTGTTACTCCTGGGATGCAGCAGGACAACCGAGACATTGGTGCTGCTCAAGCACAGATTACTCAGGACAAAGCTGCTGATGCTATTGAAGCGCACCGCCTGTTTACTGCTCAGGCACAAGCTGCACTGGGATCAGATCCCTCTAAAGGAATCATTGACGCGCTTAATATCGTAGGTGCCAAGAACCAAGTTGTTGCACAGGCTGGTCAGCAAGCTATTCAGGCTTCTCAGAACCTAGCTGATGCTACCAACACCTCTATCCAAGATGATCCGCTTGGCTTCTTGTACAATCAGATCATTGGAATTCCTGTTGCTCAGGAGCAGGCACAAGCTGCTGGCTCTGTGTTTAATGCTGCCTTGGCTGATAGGAATGCTTCCGCTCAAAGCATCATGGATACTGACAATGCGTTGCTTAAAGCGCAGACGATGGATACGTTGCTTGCTCAGCAAACGCTTAAAGACCAAGCTGCTCAGCAAGCATTGATTGATGTTAAGACGGCTAACCTGAAAGCTGCTGCTACTCTTATTGACAATACGAAAGTTGCAGCTTCGGTCACTGCTCAGTCTGCTGAAGCTCTTGCACATGTCGGTGCTACTGCTGCGGCGGGTGCTGGCATTCTTAACAGCCAAGCTAACATCTCCCTTGAACAGCAACGTGACGCAGCTATCAATGTGCAGGCTGCACTCACCCGACTTGGCTCTATAGCTGAAGTTGAAAAGACCATTGGCGTTCAGAAAACTCTTAATACCATTAACGCTAAGACTGGCTTGTCAATTCCTATGGATGTGTACCAGTCAGATCAAGCTGTTAAAGATGCAGCTTATACGATGGCCTCTGGAACTGGTACTCTCACGCAACGCTACAATGCAGCTATGAGGCTCACTCCCTATGCTACTGGGGCCGCGCTTGAGCAGATTAAGAATCTGCAGTCCACCTATTCCAAGGCTCGTATCATCGCTACTAACAAAGCGCGCTTAGCACAGATTACAGACCCCAATGCAATTGACGGAATGACTGAGGGTGCTATGCAGATGGAGGTTGCCAATGACGCTAATCGTCAGACGGTTAATCTCACTCAGAAGAATACTGCACAGATTCTCAACAACTCTGGTGCAGGTGTTGTTCTTGGCAATACCAGCTTCGGTAAGACTCTTGAGAGTGTTCGTCAAGAAAATCCTGGTCAAGCCATTAGTGCTCAGGCAGCTATTCAGATCGGTATCAACTCCTTTCTCAATGGCCCTCCCACTCAACTTGGTACTGGACTTCTTGGTACGCTGCATCAGTATCTTTCAACTAACCCAGTCACTGGTAATGTGCATTCTCCTGAGCAGATTGCTCAAGGTGCATCTGCCCCTGGCTCACTAAGAATTGCTTGGAACCAGTTGACTCAGGACTCTAAGAATCCACTGATGCAAGCTACTCTTGACTCGGCTTATAAGCAAGCTGTTGCTATCTCCACATATAACAGGGCGGCTCGCTTGCAGGCTATTCAGCAGAATGGAATGGATAAGGTAGGTATCAGCGATCAAGCTATTACTCCTGTGACCATCAATGGAGAGACTGTCAATCCTGAGAATCCTACTGAAGTGTTCCGTGCGATCATCAAATCTACTGGCATCTCTATCAACCAGTATCAAGGTGGCGGCCTGCTTAATAGCCTGTTCGGTGTTGGGTTGCCTCAGGATATTATGAACAAGTACAACTCTGATCTCACTGATGTCGGTGATAAGCTGCGTGAACGCGGCAAGTCTGTTCCCAACCAGAAGGATGAAACTGTTAAGGTTCCTACCTATCCTGGTAAGTATCAGCAATAAGAGGAAACAATCATGGCACTAGTTGACAATAAGACCAAGCAGCCTAATGATGTTGGCGCTTCTCTTGATATTGAAGATCTTCTGACTGGCGGCAAAGGTATCACCGATCCAGTCAGCATGGTATCTGACAAGGGACAGCAACCTCCTAATAATGCTGATGGCTCACAGCAGTCCTCTCTCATGGACTTCTCTGCTCAAGATGTAACTAGGATTTCTCCTTATGACTTTGTCACTAAGGCGGTTCCTCTTACTGCTTTGAGTATTGTCAACTCTTTTGCTAATACGCCGAAGGTGGTGTTTAATCTGTTCGGCGGCAATAGCAAGTACTATGATATGAACTCTTGGGATTGGGCGCTCTCTCAGGACACAGAAGATTTCTATCAGAAACACTCTGATGGAATTGAAGCTGCTGGTTTAATAACTGGTAGCATTCTCACTGATGGTGCTGTGGCGGCTGGTTATTCTAAGGGAATCTCTGCTGCTGCTAATCGCTACGCTGCTTATGAAGCTGGCGAGGTTACTGATACCGCATCTAAGTTGCTTGGAATGCTTCCCGGAGTTTCTAAGAAGAACCTTGTCAATGACATTATGGTCGGTATGCAAGGTGATACTTATGCGGCTGAAGCTGGTGAAGCTGCTGCATCTGCTCCTTATGGAGGTGCTGCTTTCTATCGAGATATGGCAGCAGAAAAATCTAAAGCTATTGGACTTGGAATTGCAGATGATGCACTTCTGAATCTTTCCATGTCTGTTGTTAGCAATGCGGCTTTAGCGGGTTCGCCGCTTCTGAGAGACTCAGATGCTTCGGATATTGCAGATAACATCTTCATGGGCACTCTGCTGGGTACTGCCTTCATGGGCACGCTTGATGGCTTCTTTACCAACGGCGCTATTAACAAGGCGCGCATGTATGCAGATAATGCTTCTAAGTGGGCTGAGCATGTTGCTGATCTAGGACAGGGAAACTTCTCTGCTGGTGATCGCATTGTTCCTGCTCTGCAAGCTATCGACACACTGTCAGATACCGTTGAGAATCCCATTAAGTACAATTGGCTGGAACGCTTCAAAGCAAAGCAATCTATCTCTGCTAATGAGAAGATTGCTATGGACGCTATTACTTCTATCACGGGTGATGCAGAAGTTTCATCTGGTGTGCTGGATGTTATTAAGCAGCAGATGGCTACTGCCAAAGCGGCAGGTGATCCTAACGCGCTTGATAGCGTGTATTCGTTCTGGGCAAACTTAAGTGGTGCCGGTCGATACACTGATGAAGTTGCAGCCACTGATACTAGCGATCTGATTTATCTCAATCGCTTCAAGAGTGATTCTCCTCATGTTAATGACATCTCTGCTTACTTTACTCCTAAAGCTGGAATGAAAGTAGATGAAGATGGCAACCTGCTTGAGGAACTCAAAGGTGTTGATACCTCAATGGCGTATCGTATGCCTGATCCTACTCAACCTCCTCAGATCGCTGCCGCTGGTATGCAGATTGGTAGCACCACTATTGCCAATGCTCAGCAGGCATTCGATGCTGGTTACGATGTGTTCATTAAATATAATGGACAGGCTCATGTTAATACCAAGAGTACACGCATCGTAGCAGCTCCGAGGCCGGGTGAGAACGATATTCTTCCTCAGTATCTTGAACGCATCTATCGTGATACTGGTGCTATTCCGGAAGGTTGGCAAGGAAAGTTCCGTAGTGCTCCGCAGTTCATTGATCGGGCTACTGGCGATGTTGCTTACGAAGTAACTCCAGTAGCTGGTGATTATGGCAAACCTATTCTCGGTAATGATGGCTTGTCTGCTGGTGAGAAGTCTTGGAACTTCGGTGTCGATGTTCCTATGGATGGACCTGATTCCTTTGTATCTAAGCTGCTTGGACTTGGTGGAGCAACTGCTGATAAGCTAGATGCAGTAGAACAGAATGCTCGCTATGTGTGGGCTAAGTTGCGCGGTATTCAACCGGGTGACTCTATTGCTTCTACTGATCTTCCCATGCTGGAGCAACTGTATCGTGAAGCATCTGAGTCTCCTTTGCCATTTAACTCGTGGGCAGAGAAGCTGAAAATCACCATTCGTAATGCGGATGATGAAGAAGGTACAGTACCTCTTGCAGAAATGTTCTACGATAAGAACTCCCTGCTTAATCACATTCGCTTCGAGAAAGAAGATGCGCTTGCTACGCTACATGCTTCTGGCAATTATAATGTAAATGAAATCAATCGCATCCTCAATCTTTCTAAGGATGGTTTAGGAGCAGGAACTCCTGAGAGCGTCATTGGTAATGTGGAAGATTCCATGCATCCCAGGCACTTGCAGGTGCAGTTCAAACTGGGAGACATTATGCAACAAGATGGTAATATTTTGCGCGGTATGCAGAATACGCAGTACCGTGTTAATACCATTGTTGCTCGCATGGATGATGCAGTTCGTGCTCTTGGTCCTATGACGGAAAACATCATTCCTAATCTAGAAGATCTGAAGATCACTAAGACCACTGCTGATGCTATTGTTGATGCTTCTGGTGCTGGCTTCTTGAAACAGTCTCAAGGTGCCTATGGATCTTTCCGGCAGGCCACTGAGTTCGTTGGTAAGAAGGTCAATGAAGCTATCACTAAGTGGAGTGAGTCTGTAGGTACTGCGTTGTCTCCGTCTGCTCGGCAGCTTAAGATGCCTGAGAATAAGATGGACTTCCAGAAGATGAGCAACTTCGTTACTGCTTCTCGTATGACTTCTGAGAAATGGAAGTGGCTTGATGATGCTATTGCCCAACAGCAATTCCCTAATCTCAAGCCCGGTCAGCGAGTAGTTGTTCTCAAGAACGCTCTGGAAACAGATGCTCAGTCTGGTGCGCCTTTGTGGAACTCCGACTATATTCCTCAGGGATTTGTCAAAGGTGCTATGGACGGTTCCACTTCCACTGTTAAAGGATTGCGTAACTTCTATGTCCTCGATCAGCATGGTGCAGAGTTCCTTAGCACTCATACCAAATATACTCAGATGATGGCGAAAGCTGAGAAGCTGATGTATGGTGCGCGCGGCCTTAACAGGGCGATTGATGACGACATTGTTTATATTCCGCCGATCAACACTAAAGAATATAATCACTTCTTCATTGCTCGCCCTAAGGCAGACTCTCTGTCAGGAACTCCCAACTATCATATCGTTACTGCTGATAGCGAGCACGCTCTGTGGGATAAGCGCATCCTGCTGGAGAATGACTATGACATCTACACTAAGGGAGAGTCAGTAGATTACCATAAAGCTATGGGTGATTATGATGCTGGCCGCTCTTTCTACCAAGCGCGTACTGATGCAGCTATGGCTCGTAAAGGTATCATCAATGATATTATTCCTGTCACTAATCCCGACAATCTAATTCGGCAGTTCTCTGACTTCCATGCTCAGATGGGCAGCAAGATGGTAAGAGACTCCGCTGAACTTGCTAACAGCCAACTGTTCGCTGAACTTGATGCTATGGGCAAGAAGTATACTGCGATGGCAAATAGTAAGTTTGGTGGCTCTATGATCGACAAGTTCCTCGATCGCTCTAAGGATGATCCTTATCAACAGTTCATGGATACCGCAGTTGATAAATCCTCTAAGGATAAGTATACGCTGTGGAACAATACCAACGAAGCTTTTGAAGCCACGTTCAATAGTGCGTTCAGAAAGGTCCACGATGCTATCTCTGAAGTTCGCATGGGTACTAAGGATGCGGCGGATGTAGGTGCTCAGATGGAGCGCGATGGTCTTGGTAATCCTTTTGCCGATGCTGTCAATGGAATGGCTCGCTTCGGCGTTGCTAATAAAATGCCACCTGCTCGTTACTTGAGTAACATCCTGCGCTTGAACAACGCTTTGTTAGGTGCGGCTGTTATTAAGTATGATCCGCTGCAACAGCTTCTCCATGCTCTCAGCACTCCCATTCTGGTAGCTACTGAAGGCTATCGAGTTTTGTCTGGCGGTGTCTACAAGGAACTCCTGCAGACTAATATCCCTGGCACTAATGCTCCTGTGTGGGCTATCAGCAAACCAGTGTACAAAGCTGTGAAGAACTTCCTCAATCAAGATCTTGTGAACCCAGATCATCTTGAAATGTATAAGCGAGTTCTGCAGAATCGCAATCTTGGTACTGAAGAAATGATGAGCCTCAAGGATCTTGCTATGCCTTACGGCGAGAAGATTGCTGAGTCTCGTTATGGTGAGTATGCTTCTAAGATTAAACAGTGGATTAGTAAGCCGTTCGATGTTACTGAGGCTTTCACTAACTTTGTCTCTGCTGATGTTGGGCGTCAAATCTTTGAAGCACAAGGCATGACCGGCAAAGAACTAGAGATGAATGTTACCTCATTTGTTAACAGGACGAAAGCTAACATCTTAACATCTCAGCGGCCGGTTGCTTTCCAAGGACCTGTCGGTCAGGCAGTAGGATTGTTCCAGACCTATTACTTCAACATGATGCAGAACATGTTCCGTATGGTGGAGAACTCTGAGACTAAGTCTCTTGGCCTGTTGCTTGGGTTACAAGGAACTCTCTTTGGTGTTCAGGGACTTCCTGGCATTAACTTCATCAACCGCTCAATAGCCTCTGGTGCAGATAATCCTGGCCATAAGGATTTGTATTCTCTCCTTCCTTCCTACATGGGTAAGGACATGAGCGACTGGCTTCTGTATGGCTCAGTATCTAATATACTCAACACCAACATCTATCAGCGTTCTGAACTCAATCCCAGAAACCTCTCTATCATCCCGCTTAATCCTGCTGATTGGCCAGCGGTTAGTGGTACGGCGCGCTTCTGGGGAAACATTGCTGACACATTCTCCAAGGTAAAGAATGGCGGAGATATTTACAACTCTCTCATGCAAGGTGTTGAACACAATGGTATCTCCCGTCCTCTTACTGGACTTGCGGAGTTTATCCAAGGTTACTCTACAACTAGCAAAGGCTCATTGATTGCGCTTAATCATCCCGCTGGTCAAAGCGAGATGTTTAACGCAGCTACGTTTGCTCGGTTAATGGGAGGGCGGCCACTTGATGAGGCTATCATTCTCAACGACATGTATCGGAGAAACCTGTATCAAGCTAAGGACCGTGCTAGGATGGAAGCATTGGGAGAAGCAGTAAAGTCGAAGATGATCTCTGGTCAAGAACTTTCCAAGGAAGAACTTCAAGACTATGCTGACCGCTATGCTGCACTAGGTGGGAACATTAAAAACTTTAACTCATCAATAATGCGCTGGCACAAGGATGCAACTCAATCTGTAGCTAATAAAGTATTCAAACATCTACAAGATCCAAAGGCTCAACAATCTATGAAAGTAATGGGAGGCCGACCATTGTATGACTACACGGCCAGCTCTCCCGATAATCTCAATCAGCCTCAACAGGCTGTAGCAGATACTTCCCCTCAACAAGCCTAAAGTTTCGGTGCCCCCAGGGAACTATCTCTGGGGGCATTCCATCTGCTGAGTAACTAACTTCCTTCTGTGCTAGTATTGATTTCCCGTCCGCACTCCACAGCATCCATTGCTTGTGGATTTTCTGTTGTTGCCCCATTTGATCCTCCTGTGTCAATGAACATTCCATAGTTAACAGAAAGCGTGTATCTGATTGCTTTATCTTGGATAATAGTTAGTCTCTTATCTTCGTGCTCCAGCTTCTCATATGTGCGTGGAGACATCCCAATCAAATTCGCCATCTCGTACTGAGTCACTTTCAGTACTGCTCTCAGTGCTTTCAGATCGTCCGATGTCAGTAGCGGGTAACGATTGTGCAGGTGTAGTATCGTCGTCTCGTGGTACTTCATTGCTCTCCTCTGCTTCTTCTCCAAAAGTTTCTGGGATTGCCGCAATTGTTCCAGTTCCTTCTTCGAGGCTGACATGTCCTTCCCTTTCAACAAGTTCAGCATTTACTAGCCGAGGATCAGCTAACCAAGGTTGATTTGGATTTACCCTCCTATTACGGAGTGCCGCCAAGAGGATATTACATAAGCTAGGAACGTCGTAATATCCATCAAGAGCAATATCCAGATGGCAACCAAGTATTCCGAGGCACTCCTCAAAGCTCTTGCCATTGGCGACCCACTTGGCAATATCAGCGTGCTCCGGCTTTTGCAGTTCTGTTCGCAACGCAACAAGTGAAGGCGGAGGTACTCGCTCCTCAATAAGGTGGTGCGTGTCTGCATAACCAAAGTCCTTTCCTTCTACTGTCATTATAATCCCTCCTGTTCTTCGGCAGTAAGAATACTGAAATCAACGAAGTCAATAGTCTTGCCGGGTGTGCGCTTCGGTAGATAACCTCTACCAGAAACGAATTGAATTTTCTCAGCCACCTGCAAACCTTGCAGCATGTCAGATAGCTGACCCATCTTCTCAAGATCATTGTGCACATGTTGCCAAATATCTTTCACTGATACTGGTGCATGTGCAGCCTTGAGAACATCCATTATCTTATTCGTAACATCTGAGTTCTTTCCTTTACCGAACTCACCTAGTGCTCTTGGCATATGATGTTCTGCGGCGGCTAACATGCTATTAGCATATAGAACTGTCCAGTCATCAATCTGCTTTGATCCTGCACTAGCAGCTACGATAAGCACCAGTTTAAGCAACTGAGTAAATCTGCGGTTGCTATAACTCTTGAAGCGAACATCATCAATCTCGACCCATCCATGATAGATGGCATCGAGTATCTTTAATGCTTCCTCAGACAGTGTAGCACACCCCAGATGACTAGCCCTAATAAGAGATAACTCATCTCTAAGTTTCCTTGTTGCTTCCTCAGGAGGCACAGGAGGAAAAGTATACTTTCTGTTACTTCTCTCTCCATGAATGAGGATCATTCTACTCAAGAAACCTTGGCCAATTATTTCCGGTGGGAAAGCCTTAGCAAAATTTTCAGGAGTATTTCCTCCGAGGATGTTGATAGTTGGCTGATATATTGCGACTGATTTAGAGTTCTTAAGTCTTTGTGTGAAAGGCCGGGAATCGTCATCCCAGTCCCAGAGGTTTCCAAGTGTTGTATAGAACTCCAAGTTTCCAGCGCCAGCGAACTCATTCCATTCGTCAGCAGCAATGAAACACTCTCTGGGTCCCGAAGCTGAATGATCGTTTTCTCCCCAGATATTTTGTGAAAGAACTTTGTCGTAGGTTTCTTTTGTTGAAGTTCCGTTTTCTGTATCATCTTCTGGTGCTCCTTCTAGGTCGAGTAGGAATTTTTCCTTCGTAGTTTTATCTGCTGCGAAGTCATCATATCCAGCTGCACTAAGAGTCTTTCTTGCTAACTTGACTGCTGTACTTTTCCTAGTACCAGCGTCGCCAATTAGCATCGTATAAAGATTAGGGAACACTCTAAAGTGCCCATGCTGGATATAAAAGTTTCTTCCTAAGGCAGCAGCTATGCAACTGATTGCAGCCCACCTATGGAAGATTCTGGGAGGCTCTGTCTCCCAAGTGTACTCCATGTATGTTTCAATAAAACTCATCACTCCATCCCCTTGAGGGAACTCCAATGAGTTCCTTCTCCTTTGAGTGCAGCGGGTACTAGAAGTGTTCTAGTAATACCAAAGGTATCTTTCACTTGAATGGGAATTTCCATTTCTTTCTTAACAGCGTATGCTAAGTCAGTTCTGCCAATGCGGTATTGGAATAAGATGGAATCGTGTATCTGTGCGTGGAGTCGGAAGTCTGTTGGATTGTTCATCCAAATGTTTTTGAATACACTCACGAAAGCACGGTTAAGAACCATCGCATTAAGTGACTGTGGGGGATGAGCAACATAGCGGTTGAGATCACGCTTATTATCAGCAGGCTTGCCAAAGCAATACCTAGTCCAGCCAGTGGGACCCACAAGCATATGGGTAGTCGAGATGTCGGTCTTGACTTTCTCATACCATGCACCTTTCACAGTGGAATAAGTTTCGGAAAATTTGGTAAGCAAGTATTCGCAAACCTTAAGGAGTGGCCAGTGCGATGGTAGCTTAAGTAGCTTCTTTGCACGGATGACGTTTTCAATGCCCATAGTATCGAGCATAACGCCAGCCCCCATATTGTAATTGGCTCCATGATTTGTTCTTTTCGCCAAGTCTCGAAGCGCCTTGTTAATGGTCTTATGTATCCATTTGCCTTCAACACATTTCGAGAGGACGATTTCCTCATAAGGTACACCAAAGAAAGCTGATGCATTAGTACCGTGGTAGTCTTTGGTAATGTCATCAACGGCTGCAATGAGTCTGATGTCTCCTGATAGATACGCAGTATCTCTTGCCTCTGCTTGTTCGAGGTCAGCTTCGCCGAAATAGAATCCTTCATCACAAACGAAGGCATCCTTAACCTGGACGTCATCTCTATCGCGAGGTATGTTCTGTATCTGTAAGCCGCACCAGAAGTGCGACTCCTTGCTTGCATTGCGACCTGTGTCCGTACCGTGTGGATTAAGTGCATAGTACCACCTATCATTCCATAGTTTATCAGCGTCGATATAAGTCGAACCAATCTTCTGCCATTCACGATAGTTTCTAATTGCTCTGATGATTCTCTTGTTAAGAGGATGGCGAGAAGCTGCCTTATCCATGCTTGTTTTATCGGAACTTTTCAAGTCTCCGCATCCCAGTACCTCTAGTAGCTTAACAGTCTGCTGACTGGAGCCGGGATTGAACAGCATGTTGTTAACCATCTTCTGGATATTCAGAAGTTCTTTGGTGAGGGAAGCTGTAAGATCTCCAGAGATCTTCTCCATTGCTTTTCTATCTGCTCTAATTCCGATTGCCTCAGCCAGCACGCATGGGAAAACAACAGGAAATTCCTGCTTGTAGTTTTCAATAGCATACGGTGGTAGCTCAGTAAGAAGTTGTAGAAGTGCCAATGCTGTCGCGAAGCAATCTTTGGCGTTATAGCGGTAGTAAGTAAGGAGATCATTTGTATCACTCTCATCCTTCCAATAGATCCAGCCCCGTAGTAAGTAGCCACCAATGAACCCTAGGTCCTTTGGCAACTCAGCAAACCAACAGTGCATTAAGTTGATGGTGTCGAAAGCATAGTTCCTAACTGGCATATTATATCTTAACAAATAAGCTATGTCGTACTTTCCGTTCTGGAAAACTTTAGCTGGCTCACTATCGAGTACATGTCTTGCAAATGAGAGATAGAGCATATCCGTGAAAGGTACAACGACTGTCCGCAGCGTAACTTCCTTAGTCGCACTGTTAATGTGAACCGCCGTAAACCCGATACAGTTGATGGTTCTATCTCCCTCACGGCCAGTCTCAATGTCACAAGCAATGTACGTTGCTGTGGCAAATAGTTCAGCAAGCGCGTGGTAGCGACCCGGCGTAAAGACTTCCCATTGGCGTTCAAAATCTGGAAGCTGTATAAAGTTTTCCGGATGTAGGAACTTCGATAGGTACCGGTCATAGCAATGTCTCCCATGTGCAACTGTGACTAACCAATCCAGTGGCGGAAGAATAAGAAACTCGATTCCAGCCTTGGTGATAATGGAGCCGGCATAGTCAGTATGAGAAAATCTCTTTCTTGTTTTCTTATCATCCCATCCCACTAGAGACTTAGCAACAGATGGGGAAGTGGTTGCTACCATCGTGCAACCTTTTTCTTTTGCAGTAAGAACTAATTCCATTGGCAGCGAAATGCGCTGATTATTCAAATAAACTTTAGCCTTCCCTTGGAGGAAAGGTTTCAGAATACGAAGATAGTTTTCTTCAAAAGGTTCAAAGTGGAATACGAAACTTTTCATTTACATAAACCCTTTAACAGCAATGCGGGCCACCAGCATTATCTGCCAGCAGCCCGCTGTTACTTACCGTAACCTATTACGCTACCGCAATCTTCTTAACCTGCGGATAGTTACGATCCTTCTTCTCATCGTAGATGCGCTTTTGCACAACAATGAGATTCAGGCCCTTAACACCAGCAAGGATCTCGCTGATCTTAGCAACACCAAGATGTGTACCAATCGGCTTCAGGAATTCCTTCAGGCGACCAGCACCATACTTGTTGTCAAGCATGAAGGCGTTAGACTGGATGTCACCAATCGTAGGTTCCTTCTCATCTTCCTTGAGGACTTCACCGAGTTCGAGAACTTCCACCAGCTTGAAGTCGATGTTGATAGCAGGGTGATCGTTGATCTCTTTGCTTTCAGCGGAAACAACTTCAATAAGATAGGAGCCAGTAGGGAATACTGCGAACCCAGGCAAATCTTCAATGTCGTCCAAGGAGGCATCGAGATCAATCGTCGAGAAATCTTCACTCATATCTTTTACTCCAGTTGTAGCTAGTAGCTAGTTGTGTTTGCGGGATTAAGGTTAGTCACCACATCACCCGACCGTCAGGCTTTCCTGTATCCTGTCAACTCTCCATAAATTAGTTAGGACGTTTAATGTCACTAACAGATTGTGCAGCAGCCTCCATTAGCTTCTTGTGCTGCGCTTGTTCTTTCTCCGCCATCTCCCTAATTCTCTGTCGGAAGGCACCAAGTTTTCCCAGAATATCACGAAGAATTTCTTCTGTCAAGGACTCATTTTGAATCCTAGTTTCCAGTGTGCGAAGGTATACAAGTTCCTCGCCCATCGTGGACACAACATTCAGGACAGCTTGCAAGAAGCCAGTCATCTGTTGTTGCCAAGTTCCTGACAAGTTGTTCAACGTAGCCGTGTTGATATGCTGCCAGAACTTATCAGGATCACTGTTGAGATTTTCTTCAGTGAACTGGAACGGCAGCTGGTCATATACTTTATTATTATCAGTCATGTCTGTTGCCCTTCTTCTGTTTGTTAATGTTAGTGTAAGGCTCTTTCGCATCGGTATACTTGTCGATAATAACCTTAGCCAAAGCATTCAACATGCCAGTCCAGTCACTATTAACTCTGTCACACGGAGGACGATCATCCCTGAAAGCTCCATGTATCTGTGCATCCCGTAGAACAATAAGGCAAGTAGCTGCCTTAATAATGTGAGGTAATCCACTATCAGGATCAATGTCCTCACCTTCCCACCATGCGAATAGGTGGCGAATAGCGGCATCAAAATAAACTGATGCAAGAACTCCAGCATCACGATAGTTATGCCTACCGTACTTCCGTGCTCCTTCAAGCATAGCAAGTCCAATCTCTCCGAGAGGAGGAAGTGGAACGGTGCTGAGGTAGAACTTGCCAATACCTACTGAGTCTTTAGGATTAGTAGGCTTTGAAAAGAGAGCATTGTTTTCGGAGTGCTTATAATCTTTCATCATTTCTTCCAGCCGATTAACTGGTGGAGTCTCTTTGAACTGATCTACTTTCTCCGACATTATTTAGATCCTTTCATTGCTGCTAGTCGTGCCTTAGCTGCATCAGTGGCAGAAGTCACAACAGGTTTAGCGACAACTTCTTTTACTGTAGTTGTCTCTACTTGTTTAGCTGCAATCTGTTCACCTTCAGAAAAGAATGCGGCTAACGAAGGATGTTCTTTATCATCTTCAATAGCAATATCTTTTCTGCTACCGGTGATGACAGAGGTCTGATAGGTAGTTGCGCTGCCGAACCTGTGGCTCTTATTCATCACGTGGCAATAAACCATATGATCAAAATACTTACCAGCGTTGCGGCTGAAAGAAGTCGTACCAATTTGAGGAACAAGTTTCTTACTGCCATCTTCCATCTCCGTTTCCGTGACATGCGCTACGCACACGACATTGTACTTGGCTTGTTGAATGTTGGTAAGGAACTTATTCATCAGCGTACCTTGTATCCGGTAGTGTTCCCACTCCGGCTTGTAAGTATCTTCCTTACCTTTCAGAATGAAGTTCATTGCAGAATCTGCAATCTGAGAGATATGGTCGAATACGACAATGGTGTTTTGCGGCAATGTGCTAAGACATACCGTTTCAAATCCTTCAGGATTGTTCTTCTTACAGTGCGAACAACTAACCTGTCCATGTAAGTTACATATAGAAAGTTCCGCCCCAGAAACAAGCTTGAGACATGTATCAAGCGCGATTGGGAAGTCCTTAGTGTCAGGAAGCACCAGTATATTGATGTTCTCTTGTGCATCTGCTGGTAACTTGAACAGAACTTCGTGTCCATTGTCTACCGAAATCCACAGTAATGGATGACCTTCCATCGCAAGTCTACTGACAAGTGTAGACTTACCAGTCTTTGGATCACCGTAGACGATAACATGACTTGCTTTCCTTTGTGCTAGAGATGTTAGTTTCATTTCATGGCTCCTGGTTCTGATGGTGAGCTTGATCTAGTTTAAATTCTTTAATGTAATTAGTAAGCTGGCGCTCTATGTATTTCTCGATAGTCATAATACTAGAGCCGTTCTTCTGGTTGATAAGCCTAACGCGATCACGCAGAAACGCCAGGTTCTCTTGAGAGAGATTAATCATTAACATTTCTTGTTATCCTTCTAGTTGCTTGAGTTGTTCATCAATAATATCTTCTAATGAAAAGTAGAAGTCATACTTATCTGCAGGCTCCTCACGCACTTCTGGCTCCGAACCTACCAACGATTCGTTACTCATTTCACATACACCAAAGAACGCGCAGTCTCTATTAAAGTCTCTGCAAGATTCCCCGTGCATAGGAAAGAAGTCATTGTCGTTATATAACTGAAGCATGGTTTTATCCATCATCAGATTCTTAATCCACTTGGCTCGGGAAGTTCTGGACTTGATGAACTGAAAAACTTCCCAGTCAAAGTCCTTAGTCTTATAGACTGGATAGAATACTGGATGGTCACTAACTACTGGCAGTCCCATTGCAGAAGCAACAACATCCAGCATCAAGGAATAACCTAGTCCTTGGCCAGAGTTCTTGTATTGTGCCTCACTAAGATTCCAGCTAGATGTGGTTTTGTTTTCGACAGCTACCAAGCGACCAGTCATCTTGTTCACTAGAACCAAGTCAACGAATCCTCGATAAGCATATCCATCCCCACAATCAATGCAGAAACCAAGTTCCACAGCAGGACGATTATTGAAATAAGCAAGTTCATGGTTAGCAAACACAGAAGTGCTATAAGGTACAAAGCGTTCGATAGCATGGAGCGCATGCCAGAAAGTTTTGTTAGCTTTGCTACGGTCTGCCGAATCTTCGTCAATGTCACTTTGCCACCTCATGAACATCTTGAATAAGGTATCCTTAACATCCCCATTAGTGAGGAAGAAGTTCTGCAGCCCTTCGCCAACAACATGCCCGAAGTCAAAGTGAGTATCTCCCCACCCATGACTGGAAGTTTGTAGCTTCTCAAGTTCAAACTTACGCGGGCAAGCATGTAGCGTACTGAGTGCGCTGTGACTTATCTGCTTGAGATTAGGATGCACTGTTGTCATAGTAGTTCCTCACAGTTGCGAGTAGTTGAGTAAATAGTTGCTTATCTTGTGTTGCTAATTCTAAACGATATAATGTCTTAATGAATTCATTTACCTTATTAATATCTTCAGGCATGTTATCTGCCCAATGAGTACCGCAGAGCCAACCTGCCAACAGACTGATACTTCCGGGAGATAGATTAGGTGCATTCCTAATCATCACCCAGAAGATAGCAGCACTTCTCATTTTATAGGTCAGCTAAGTCGAGGTCTTTTAACTTCTTACCAGCAGGTGTCTTACCACCTTTGGCAGAAGATGTAGCAATGACTACGTTTTTCTTTTTGGAAAGTCCTGCTACGATAACTCCTATCTGATCTTCAGTAAGGATATGAACAACATCTTCGTTACGATGAAGTTCGTGGTGTATGAAATGCAGGATAGATTCATACCCAGGCAATGACTGTTGTAATGCAGCCTGTAAGTCGTTGATGCGCTGAATGATTTGATCAGCAGCACCGAGAGCTACTGGTGCAGTTGTCTCTGATTGTTTAGTGGGTGGATAATCTACTTCAGTAGAAACTACTTCAGTTACCTTATCTTCAATGATAGCAGGTACATTAGTAGCTTCGCTAGTAGTTCCCAAAGAAGCTTGTTGCGCTGCGAGTGAGGCAGCAGCTTTAGCTTTCAATGCAGCTATATCAAGAGCCATGTTAGACACTCCAGCCAAGTTCGTTGCGACAATACTCAACAAGATCACGCAAGTTATTCGGCTTGAGAACCACACCTCTTGCTGACTGTGCATCACCGTTAGCAATAAGAAGCACCATAGTCCGCTTAATAGAAGGCTGAACAGTGATACGAACTGATCCTTTGTCCCCTTCGGGTAAGACTCTACCAGCTGCTCCGCTGCTAACTGTACTTGCTACATTCATCCTTGAGAATGTCATCTAATCCTCCTTCACTATTGGTTCTAGTCCGAGTGCTTGCTTTAATTGAAAAACCAAATGCTTCTTTTCTTTAATATAAATTATATCAAGATATAAGCGATCGTGTTCATTAAGCAGCTTGAATCCAAGGTCGAGCCACTTCTCTTTAATGACAGCTTTCTTAACACGCGCGACAAGAAAGGGTTCTACTTCTAGAACCACTTTCTGCCGTGCTTTAATCCTATCCCAGACTGGCTGGTATTTACGCATTTGGATCGTCGCTATCTACGAAGGTGAAGTTAAACCGCTTGCGGGCTTTCTTCTCACCAATATAATAAGTAGCTGTTTGCAGTTCCTCATTATATTCCATATGCAGACAACTCATTTCTTCTTGAGTTATCATTCCAGTCTTTACCATTTCGATTTCGTTGGATAAGATAGTACGATACAAACGTACGCGGAGGACCAATGCCTCCTTCTTAGTCATGTCAAAGACACGAACTTTCTTTCCTTCTACTAACATACCATCGTACATTAGTTGCTCGTTGGTTTTGAAAGAGGTGCTCATCAGTGGGAAAACCAATAGGCAACACGGTTCTTCCAGCCCTTGAGGAATTGTTCCTTGTCAGGATTGTGAAGGACGATGCGTTGATAATGGAGAACCCACTGTTCAAGAAAGAAGTTCCTGTTACCAGCACAATCGTGGAACAGGAACAATGCGAAATGTTCCCCACAGTTGATAGCGCAACTAAGCAGAGGACCCCGCATTTCATCCGCAACAATCGGGAGATTAAGAGGAGCAACGAACTCCTCATGATAAACAGCAAGAACGTCAGACTTGAAGTTCTGACGCTCCTGTTCATCTTCGATTAGTTCCGCTGCCTGTTCGTAATCTACCACAGGCTCGAAGTCTAGGTGATCACAATAACTGTTGAACGTCTTAGCAGTCATGCCGCCGTAAGTCCAACCACCATCACCGCCATCAGCATCCTTGGAAAGTTTCCAACCGCCTTCTTGGTCAGTGATAATTTGATCCATCAAAAGATCGAATTGATTTCCCATTAGAGTTCCTTTCAGTTGTGCTGTCGTTAGTTTCTTCTTGTTTTCAGATCACTCGAAATCTTTGTGAGTAATTGCAAATGATCTGAAAATAAAAAGAAACGCTACTGGTAGCAGGGGGATACTACCAGTAGCGCACTTAACCTGTAGTTGGGAGGGGGAACTACAGGTTGTTCAGCAGATCAGCCTCGTCCTTGCTCAGGAACTCGGTGATCTTATTATCGAGGAACTCGTAGCAATCAGCGAACTCCTCAAGCCGCTCGGTGTGAGTAGCATACAGAGCCAACTGTTCCTTCAAGTAACCAAGAACCTTCTTGTTGGTCTTGACCGGTTGCAGCTTCTTCAAGAACAAGGTAACAGCATTGCTGACGTTCTCGATAGCCTTGCCAGTAACTTCCGGCATGATAGCCAGATAGTCCTTGCCAAACTCTTCCCAGAGTTCCTTAGCAATACCACCACCACGACGTTCCGCAGGCGGTTGGTTAGCAAGGAAGCCAAGAGTAATCTTGCTGAAGTCCAGTTCCTCAGTGGAGTTAGCAGGCTTGACTTCATCATCAGTCTGAATACGAGCTGCCTTGTACAGTTCGACAGCAATAATATCCAGAACGAACTCACGAACTTTCTCATCTTCCTTCATACCCTTGAGCAAACCCTCAACGGTAGGAACAGGAAGTTGAATCTTGAAAGTCGGACGCTTAATAACAGGGTTGCCCAACTCATCAATAGGATTGCCCTTCTCATCCTTGCTAGTGCCCTTGGGCAGCTTAAAGGAAACGGTGAATTCCTGATTACGAGTAAGAGCAACAATGTTATCTTCGTTGTGCTGCGCATTAGCTTCGTTGGTATTAGACATCTTACTTATCTCCAAGTTAGTTATCTGTCACTGGTAACGGGAAGGATTCCCGCTTTCAATGTACAGGGATGATACCCCATGACGGGTAGGAAGTCAACACATATTTTTTCATAGTTTCTCAGGAGCAGAAACTATCTCGCTACTAAGTTGCCCAGCTTCTTGTAAGAACTTAATGAACTTAGCGATAGATTGGGCACTTACTCTGTATTGAGGAAACTGCTGGTGTATCTCTGCTCCTATTGCAGCTGCCCCAACTCCTGACAGATGTCTCTTCTTGATTAGGGACTTAAACTTATTCAAGATGTGCCAAGTTGGATTAGCATGTTTATAGATGTTGTCATCTTCTAATGTAGCTTGTCCAAATGGTATCTTGGTAGCACCATGCTTAGCAAGGAAGTCCTCAGAAGTTTTGCAATCAGAACACATCGTGATACCTCCTTAGGAAGCTAGCTCATTAAGCCAAGTAGTTCATACTTCTCACAAATCTTCTTAAGCCGATAGATTTGCTTAGGAGTGCACATGCCCATCTTGTCGTAGTAAGACCTGATGCTTTCTATGAAAGAAGCATCCTCTGGAGCCATTTCAGGATAGTGTTCTGCTGCTTCATCAAAGACAAGTGCCAGAGGATTCTCTGCTATCCACTCATCCATAAGTTCCTTAAGTTCCTTGTAGCTTTCACCTTCGTTCTTACCATAAGCCATTTTAAGTTCTCCTTTGTAAGCTGTTCAGTTATTTCCGGGCCGCTTTTATAGCAGCAAGTTTAGCTTTAGCTGCGGCGATTAACTTATCACGATCCGCAGATAGAGTGTTAGCAGAAGCAGTAGCAGGGCCACTATCAGTTGGCGTTGCAGTGACGTCATTCGTTGCTGCCTGTGATATTCCTGGAACTGATTGAGTTGTTTTGACTGAGACATTCTCCTTTATCTCCTCGGGTGAATAGGTTACTGAATGATTGCGGCCATCATTAGCCATTGGTGAAAATGTAGGCACGTAAGTTTTCCCTCCTTTAATAGCAGCTTCTTCATTAGAGAAGCCGAAACCTGTTTGCTTATCTAGCTTACCTTTGAACTCCTCAGCTTTCTCAGCTATGGTGTTACCTTTGATCTGTTGAGAACGAATTCCCTTAGCAAAGGTTTCAGGTTCGCAGATAATGTGCAGATGTTTCCGGGCTCTAGTAACTGCGGTATATAGCAGTTCACGCTGGTTCATAGTTGCATGAGAATGGTGCATAACAAAGAACACTCGTTCCCATTCAGAACCTTGTGCTTTATGCACGGTAATAGCGTAGCCGCCTAGTAGTGCATTAACTTCTGACGCAGCTTCTAATGTTATGAAGTCATCAGTAGCAGCTAATTGAAGTGTGATACAATGTGATGCAGCTTGAACTCTATCTTCCACATCCGCAGTAGATGCAGTTTCTAAGAACTTCTCAATTGCATCAAGATCCATTTCACCATCTGCTTCAGCTAGTTTAATCTCAGCTTCAGTGAGTTCCTTTTGCAGGTGACCCCATCTGTCTAGATTAACTGACGCAGCTTGTGGCAGCTTACCAAGATAAGAGCCATTACGATGGATAGATGTTATGAACGCATCTTCCTTATCATAAAGAACTCTATCACCAACTGCTAGATAGTGCATGTTAAAGCCTGCTATCACTTCATGGACTATTGCATTCCTGCGTAAGCCAAGATGATTAGCAATGCCTTTGTTAAGTTCCACAGTTCCAAGGCTTTTATTAAATGGACAGAGAATGATGTCATCATTAGGATTATAGTATCCTTGATCTGCCCAAGCATTGAACTGTTTGATTGTGGTATTAAGAGCGAACTCAGGTGAGAGTTTCTTCTGCCACGGCTGGAACTTTAATGAGCCAATGTCATTAGAGGTTTCCATCTTCATGAGTGAAGGAACTCTGATACGTTGTTTGCCTTCTGGTGTTTTGTAGTTCTCAGTCTTAGGATGGAAGTCATTAGCGTTACCGCCTAGTATCTTCCAAGCTAGTGAGATGATTGGTGAGCCAAGTGCTTGACGATATACTTCTGTTAATTCAATAACAGGAAGTTGTATCATCTTGAAGCCTAAGATAGCTGCTCCGAAGATTGGCTTTAGTTGCTGAATATCACCAAGGAAAACTTCTTGATGAGGATGCGGCATTGCATCTTGCAGCAAGCGATAAAGATCAACAGAGATCATACTAGACTCTTCAAAAAGAGTTAGTTCCAGTTCTGCTGGTAATGGATTAGCTGCTCCCCTAGTAGGTTCAAAGCGCATAGTCTTTTTGAAACCACCATTCTTTTCATCAGGAACTTCATAGAACATGGGAGCATATTCTAGTAGCTTGTGAATGGTGAGAGTATTAGCTTTGAGTTCATCTACTACTGCATGGCGGATATTGTTAACCGCTTTGCGAGTATAAGATAAGATGACTGCTCCAGGAGTACCGTGCTTCAGATGCTTGGTAGCAAATGAGAGTTTCGGTAATCTGTTAGTAGCTAGAAGCGTCTTAGTCGTTTGGCGGACACTGGTAGTTTTACCTGTGCCTGCTGCTCCAATAAGAACGGTATCTTTACCTGCTACTACTGAATCGTGAAATTCTTGTTGTCTGGCATTAAGGCTAATGTCATCTCTTGCAACACCAAGCTTACTGTGGTGAGTTGCTTCGGGTCCAGTAGTTGTCTGTTCTTTTGCAGGGAGAACAGTAGTTGACAAATCTCCAACAAGCTCAATAGCCATTTCTCTTGATTCTGGATCACTTTTAGTAAAGAGGCTATCTGGTGTTCCTGCGACTGAGATGTCATTTGGTTGTTCCTTTTCTATCATTGCTTCCATTGCATCTACATTAGCTTGTTCATGTGCGGCTAGTGTAGTTCTTGCCTTTGCAAGTAGTGCTTTGAAATGTTCGGGTGTCATTTAAGGTGCTCCTTATCCTTATAGTTTAAGAGGCGTATCTTATTGAAGTTATCTAGTGGAACTTCTCTGCCATCGGTTGTTTTAACTGCCATTATCAAGCAATAGCGACGATTGATAGTAGAGTTCTCACGAAACTGAATAAGATACCAACGATCTAGTTTCAGGAAGTCAGCTGGCCATAGAGTAACTTCATAAAATTTATCCTCATAAAGAAGTGCTGGAGGATATGTGAATTGAAGTTGTTCTCGGATGGTTTCGCCTCTAGCTATTCGCATGAAGCAAGTAGATAGACATTCTTTCTCGATGGTTGTTAGCTTAAAAACGTGTCGAAGAATAGCATCTTCTCTCACATCAGGAACTTTAGGCATTTAAAATCTCCTGGATGATTTGGTTTTCATCATCAATAACTTCTGCAGCTACTTCTTCTTCGCTAGTTAATGAGAATGCCAATTGCTTATTGGCTTCCTCTTTAGCAGCGAGTTCCTCTTGGTTCTGTTTCTTCCAGAGGAAATAAGCAGCCTTTGCTTTCAGATAGCTAGGAAGATTAGGATAATCTTTCTGCTTTGGTTCCTGTCGGGGTGCGGATGAGATAGTAATTGCCTTGTTCTTAGTTTCGATTTCATCTTCCACAAACTTGAAGGAATCTTTCTCAGCAGCTAAGAAGTCAATAGCTGTGCCATCTTCATTAGTGATTGCACCAATACCGAAAGCTATTCCTTTCTGGTTCTTCTCTGCTAAGAAACGCACTCTTGATAGAACTGCATAAGCGAACTTATGTTGTTCCAGTGCGTCTAAGTTATGCTCGAAGTGAGTTAGCATCCTGCGTAACTGGATAGTATCAGCAGTTAATACGTCGAAGCCTTCGAGAAGAAATAACTTAGTCCAGGTTTCTCTTAGCATCATTGGTACTGCTGCTGCTTCCATTGCCCACTTAGCAATAACTCGATAATCGCTTTTGCTCTTAGTGGCATGAGTAAGAACTTTCTCAACGGCATCTTGTTTAGCACGCAGTTTGCGAGCCTGATAGTTAGCTGCTGATCCTCTCTCGAACTCAGCTTTAGCTTCTTCCCAGCAATCTAGCCACACTTTCACATTAGTTAGATCAGAGTTCTCTTTAGTGATTTTGAAGTATGGAACTTGCAATTGTGGGTTTCTTACATCTGTATACCAAGCAACCCACTTAAAGAGTCGTTCCATATAGTTCTGTACTATTCCATCTGCTGGTAATGCAGGATGCTTGAAGTGAATTAGATATTCACCTTTGCTATCTTTCATTGATGCTAGTAGTGCGACAAATAGCAGCTTACGTTCTGTGACATCTAAATTACCTGCTGCCCACTGAGGAAGTTGATGTAAGAGAATTTCATTAGGAAGATCGAAGATAGGATGCACTCCTATTAAAGAGTGTCTCTTACCAAAGTTCCCAAATTCTCTTACTTCAAATACTACGCCAGAGTATTTGCAATTGATCTTCATGGTTCTAGTTCCTTTATTGGGAGTTCTAAGGTTCTACAGACTGCTAGTTGCTAACAGCCTTTCCACATAGTCATGTGCTTCTACATAAACAGTGAAGATACGCAGAAGTTCTTTTTCACAAGTAACTTCATAGATGCAGTCAATGGAATTCCAATTGATAGCATACTTTCCGATCTGATAGATGATAGGCATTTAAGAGTTCCTTTTCATTCAAGAGACTATCTCTAAAAAGAGACTTTCTTTAGCTGCTAGTAGCTAGATAATTCTCCAGCAACTTCAAGAATTTTACTCAATAGATTTTCAAATGTCAAGTGAAATCGTTACGAAAGTTTCTTATAAGAGATAAAGAAAGGTTACTAACTTCCTGTAGCCACGATCCCTCTTGTATTCACTTTATTCACTAAAATCATGAAATTCATCTTTTCACGTATTCAGTGAGGCTAAACGGCCCCTTTTTCGACCCGACTACTTTTTTTACCCAACTACTCTTGTTTCTTCTTGTTAGTAAGGTAGCTTATCCACGGTATATTTAACCCTATCTTTAATTTTAAAAAATAAGAGATATATAAATAGTTAGTAATAGGTATGAAACTGAAGTAGTTAGGTAACAGAAAAAGAAGGGGCCGAAAAGGGCACTATTTTCCCCTCTGAATACGTGATTTCGTGAAATTCGTGATTATATTGAACAGATGAACACTAGAGGGATCATGCTTGTCTCTGCTTGATAAAGACCAGGCTAACAGTCGGAAATTAAGAAAGGTTAACAGTCTAGTTACTAGTCGATTAATAGATAGTTCCTTTTCTTTGAGGAACTTTCTCGTCTTTGAGGAACTTTCTCGTCTTTGCAGTTAAAGCTTCCTCGCTTCGAGCTTTCCAAGGGATCACTTTTTCTTTGCATCCTATGGGGAAATCTTTATAATCATATGTGGGTATTGATTAGCTATCG
>Ga0208875_1000088_pt1 | contig 42938 bp, 56 predicted proteins | sample CryBogCBH25Aug08_FD_184612 | JGI IMG/M metagenome (GOLD analysis project Ga0208875, IMG submission 184612) | Freshwater microbial communities from Crystal Bog, Wisconsin, USA - CBH25Aug08 (SPAdes) (version 2) | ecosystem: Environmental > Aquatic > Freshwater > Lake | place: Crystal Bog...
AGCACGAGGAATTGACGGCCCTCACCGCCGACGTTCTCAAGAAGGTCGACCCTCAGGCGGCAGCCACCGCCTAGCACGCCGTTCCACCGCGGCACACAAAGCCCCCGACGCCCACCCCCTTGCGTCGGGGGCTTTGTGCATTCTGAACGCAAAAATTGTGGCGTAATGCTTGACACCAATGCTGGCAGTATGTATGGTTGGTTCAACCAACGAAAGGGCGTACATGATAAGCGTTATGAAGGTTCTCGAAAAGACCAAGCCCAGCCTCGTAAAACGAGCGCTGGACATGAGGGCACAAGGCAAGACGTTCGACGAGATAGCCACTGAGCTGTCACAGAAGTCGGGTATGAAGATCGGGCGCGAAGGCGTGCGCACGTGGTTCAAGAACAGGGAGGAAGCGTGACACTGGTACAACCGAGCCTTCCCGCGTTCGTCGAGCCGGACCCCAGCGACACCGAACTGACGCTAGACGAACGGTTCCGTCGTTTCCACGAGGCGAACCCGTGGGTCTACAAGGCGTTGCTGCGCTACGCACGCGAAGCGGTGTGGACACAGCGCACCAAAGGGCGCAACCGAATCCGCATTGGGGCCAAGGCCGTCGCGGAGCGCGTGCGCTGGGACTACGAGATGCAGGCCGACGACAACGAAGTGTGGAAGGTCAACAACTCCTACATCTCGCGTTACGCGCGCATGATGAACGAGGAAGATGACCTGCGCGGTTGCTTCGAGTTGCGTGCGTTGAAGGACGAGCGATGAACCTTGTCCTCGGCCTCATCATTACCGTGACCGCGGCTTTCACATACGCCTGTGGCTATCACGAAGGGAAGCGCGATCGTGGATAAGCCAACCGAATTCACCGACCCGTTCGGCAAGACGCGTTCGGCGTACTCAAAACTCAATGAGTTCGCGCGTATGCGTCGCGACGACCCCAGCAATTCCTCACACGTCACGGACTATTGGGTTGGCTACCTCGACGGCCTCAAGGCCCTTGCACGGGAGTTGCCCACGATATGAGCGACTTCACAATTGTCTGCCCCGACACCAAGGCCATAACGCGTCACGAGTGGCTTGAACTGCGCCGTCAGTACGTGTGCGGTTCGGACGCAGATGCGGCGCTGAACTTGTCGCCCTACTCCAACCCCGTGAAGTTATACGCGGAGAAGGTCGATCCGTTGCCCGAGGACGACGAGCGCGAGGAAACCGAGCGCATGTATTGGGGCAACGTTCAAGAGGAAACCATCGCTCAAGAACTTGGCCGACGCGTTGGCGTCAACATCATCTACGACCCCGTGATGGTCGCATCGACGCGGTGGTCATGGCTGGCCGGCAACCCTGACCGGTTCATCCCCAACGGCATCGTCGAGTGCAAGAACGTCGACGTTTCCCAAGCGAGCGAGTGGAGAGATGGGCCGCCGCTGCACGCGCGGATCCAATTTATGACGTACTTGGCCGTCCTCGGTCCCGACTACACGCACGGCTACATTGCCGCGCTTATCGGCGGCAACCGGTTCGTCCACTACTACCTCGAGCGCGACGAAATGCTCATCGAGTCCATCGTGGCTGGGACCGAAAAGTTCTGGACGATGGTGCAGATGGGCCGGATGCCCGACATTGACGGCAGCGACATTACGGCCAAGGCAATTGCGAATCGCTATTCCGACGTCAAGGTCGAGGCTGTCGAATGTGGGCCAGCGTTGCTTGACCTCGTGACGGAGCGCGACGCGCGCGAAAAGATCGTCAAGATGGAAAACGACAAGCTCAAGGAAGTCGACAACAAGATCAAGGCCATGTTGGGTGACGCCGAAGCAGGCATGGTCGACGGCGTTGTTATCGCAACGTGGAAATCGCAAACACGCAAAGCCCACGAAGTCAAAGAATCGACATTCAGGAAACTTCATTTCCCCAAACAGAAAGAAGAAAAGCAATGATTGGACAACCGGAAAGAACGGACAACAAAGCCAGCGCCGCGCGCGACTTGGTGGCAGCGGCAAGTGCTGGTTCAGGCGCGGAGATTGCCAAGCAAACCAACAAGACATTGGTGGAGGCGAGTGCCAACGAAATCAAGAAAGCCCTCGCGGGCACAGGTATCGACGAGATGCACTTTGTTCGCGTCGTCAAGACCGAACTCAGCAAAACGCCGAAGTTGATGCAATGCACGCCGTCGTCGTTCCTCGGAGCGGTGTTGACGGTGGCGCAGTTGGGCTTGGAGTTCGGCCCGATGGGTCAGGCGTACATGATTCCGCGCAAGAACCGTGGCGTCGACGAAGTGCAGTTGACGATTGGCTACAAAGGCTGGGCGCAGCTCGCGTACAACTCAGGCCAGATCAAGTCACTGACGGCCCAGGTGGTCTACGAGAACGACGAATTCGATTACTCGCGCGGCCTCGAAGAACGCTTGCACCACGTCCCGGCCCGTGAGAACCGAGGGATGGCGATTGCGTACTACGCGATCATTCGCACGTTGGCCGGCGGTGTCATTTGGGAAGTGCTGACCAAAGAAGAAGCGATCGCGCACATGAAGAAGCACGCTCCTAAATCGGACGGCAAAGTCGTCGGCCCGTGGGCCACGGACTTTGACGCGATGGCGCGCAAGACGGCGTTTCTCCGAGCAAAGACGTGGAGCCCCGTGGGGTCGACGAAAATCACGCTCGCGAGCACCGTCGACGAAGGGTTTGTGTCACGCATCACCGTCGACGAAGAACCCGAAGTCGTCTTTGACGAGGACGAGATCTTTGATGGGGAGATTGTCTGATGAGGCGCTGGCTCGCGTGGCGTCGAATCAGCCGGCAGGGATGGCGCTGGCGCAAGGTGCACAGTTACCGCAACGTGCGCGTGTGGCAAGAAACCAGCGACGGCCAGTGGTGGTTTCAAGATGAATTTGGACCTTGGGAGAAAGGCAGGGATGACAACGCACCTTCGCAGTAAGTCCCATTGGCAGTTCTCAGGAGTCTCATGCAAGACAGAAAGCGAATTATCGCAGCAGCATTCGTAAGCGCATTACTTATTTTGGTGCCGGCCATTCACCGGCAGAAAGAAGAAACACATGGGAAAGCAGCGGTGGCGGTGTCGAATTGGGTGGCACCGGTGGAGGTACACCGAGCAGAACGAACGCCGGCACCCCGAGCGCGTGTGTCGGTTGTGCGACGTGCGCGAATTGGTCGACTTGTTTTAGCCGAGTGGACAAAGGTAGCCGTGTGCGAAGAAGGGGGATGGGTCGGCTGGTCGGGACCGGCGTATCCAGACTCCCTCGGCATCACGGCGCGGAATTGGGAAACGTTTGGTGGTGGTGCAGATGTGTCGCCCCAAGCTCAGATCGAAGTGGCAACAAAACTCATGGCCTCAGTGGGAGCGCCAGGGCAAGTACCGGACCAGCATGGCTGCGCTCCGTGGTGAAAGGGGAAAGATGATTTGGATTTACGCATGGCTGGCATTGAACGTCGCGTTCGTGGCGTTTATGACCATCGCCGCAATTCTTCGAGGGGAGTTCAAGTGAATTTCAACATGGAAGCGTACAACCGTCTGCTGGACGAGGCAGCGAAACGCAACAAGACCGCCCCGAACCTTGCGGAGCAATGCCGGGTGTCGGGTTACATCTCCGCGCTGCTGGACGTAGCTCAACAGGTCATGCAGGCAGAGGGGAGCGGACAATGACCCTCTCCGATAACCTCGCACGCCACGAACTCGTCTGCCCTGAGTGTGGACAACATCGAGAAGTGGAACCGCCCGTACTTGAGTGGGTGGAGAAGGGCAAAGGTTGGTGGCGGTGCGACGAATACGAGATTGAACACGGCGGCCTGTGGTCCTCATTTAGCGTGGAGGCTGCGCCCGGCATCAAGGAATCCACCCCCGACGAACTCAAAGAGTTTGCACAGTTGCACTCCGACCTCATCTACATCTTCAACCACTCCAACGACCTATGCCCTGAGTGTGACGAAGCACAAGCCTTGGAGTACCAAAGGGATGATGACGAGGCAGCAGGATTGAGGTTCCGATGAGCAGCCGTTTATCTTGTTGGCTGAATGGTCACGAATGGGGGAGTTGGGACTGTGGGTGGACAGACATTTGGGGCAACCCAAAGCACGTCAGATATTGCCGTCAATGCAACGCCAAGCAGCAGGGCGGTTGTTGGGAGCAAAAAGGAGGATGCCGTGACTGAGCGCACAGTATTGGAGTGGACCGAGACGCGAGAAGGTGCGTGGTTTGCGTCCAATGCGGAGTTTTACATTTGGCAGGAATGGGCCGCAATCGGCGGAAAGTGTTGGGTTCTTAGCAACGACGATTGGCATGGTCCAACAATAGGCCCCGACTTTCCCACCATTGACGGAGCCAAAGCCTGCGCCCAACGTATCCAAGACGCTATTGACGGCTATGACCGACTAGAGGAAGTGCTGGCGAGGGTCGAAGCGTTGAAAAATTTGGCAGCAAAGCATTGGGATGGCCCACACAAGTCAGTACAGAGGGCGCAATATTGGAACGGCTATTTGACAGCCACGGAGCGTGCTCTGCACCTACTTAGGGAGACACGATGACACTCGGAACCTGCGACAACCCGATTCACGGAATTTTGACGCTGAATGGGATTATCCGCAACCCCCACGAATGGGGACCGATCTGCGTAAATTACCAACAACTACCAAAGGAGAATGAAGTGAAAAAGGAAAAAGAAATGAAGAACAGCAAGTATTCACTACACAAGACCGATCTGGTCGCCCCAAACGGGAAACCACTGTTTCGCATCGTTGCTGAACGTGACGTGCGATCTGGGGTCAAGAAGGGCGACAGGGGAGGACTGGTCGAAAGCCAGAGTAACCTTGCCATTGACGGCGACGCTTGGGTGTACGGCAACGCTCGGGTGTACGGCAACGCTCAGGTGTACGGCAGCGCTCGGGTGTACGGCAACGCTCAGGTGTACGGCGACGCTCAGGTGTACGGCGACGCTTGGGTGTACGGCGACGCTCAGGTGTTCGGCAACGCTTGGGTGTACGGCAACGCTTGGGTGTACGGCAACGCTTGGGTGTACGGCGACGCTCAGGTGTACGGCAGCGCTCGGGTGTACGGCAACGCTCAGGTGTACGGCGACGCTCAGGTGTACGGCGACGCTCAGGTGTTCGGCAACGCTTGGGTGTACGGCAACGCTTGGGTGTTCGGCAACGCTTGGGTGTACGGCGACGCTCGGGTGTACGGCGACCACCGCATTGTTTCGGGCTGGGCATTTGCTACCAAGCACCCCGATTGGGACATCACGGAAATTCAGGTGGGTGATTACGTCACACTGGTCAAAGACGGAGTGTTCGAGCCGGTCAAGGAAGAACCGACGTGCGCCGGAAAGATTGTGGAAATCGACGGCAAACAATATGAGCTGCGCGAGGTGACGAAGTGACCGACTGGACACAAGTAAAGCCAGGAACGAAGGTGCGCTACGGGGACAATCAAGCAACCGTCGGCATTTTCCACGGCTTGAACAGAAATGGGCGACCGATTATTGAGGATCACTTTGGAGAACCTTATGTGCGCACACCGCACGTTTGGGAGCCCATCCCCACCACCTACACCCTGACCCTCACCGGACCTACGGGAGACAGCGAGAGCGTGGAAGTGGAAGCGGCCACAATTAAAAGATGGGCGTTCAACGTAGGTTCCGTGTTGTTCGGAGAAGTTACGGGCTTGTGCGCCGACCTGCTTGCCAGAGAGGGGGAGGACCAGTGACACGCGAACAATGTCAAAAATGCGAGGGCAAAGGCTACCGGCTAGATCACGCGCCGGAGAATCAGCACAGTAAGCACGACGGTTCGTGCATTACTTGTCCGGTTACCGTCGTATGTGACGAGTGTAAGGGTAAAGGGCACAACGGCCCAATGACACGCGAACAAGAGATACAGGCTCGACTGGATGCAGCGCAGGCCAAAGATTTGCAACTTGGCCCGATGCGCGATGGATTCCAGCGAATTACGTCACGCAACACGGATGACGGACAAGAAACGTATCGAACGCTTTTTGCTGAATGCTACGACGGGGAACAACCGTGGCCACGCGCTCGATTCATCCTGAACGCCCCCGACGACCTCCGCTACCTACTGGCTGAGAACGCACGACTACGGCAAACCGTGGCGACGTTTGATTACATGAAGCGCGAAGGCGTGACGCAGGAGGAAGCATTGGAATCGTGGCTCGACATTTCCAGTGAGAACGCACGACTGCGGGAGCAGGTGGAGAGGGTGCAAGCGGAGGTTTCTGACCTTAGAGACTTGGCGCGGTCTGCATCCAGCGATTCTGTTACTTACGGCGTGTCTTTGAGCGACTTAGAAGATTTGTTCAATCTGGTGGCTGCTCTAGGGGAAGGGGAGTGAAATGAACTGCGTTGATTACATCCGACACGAGGACATTCTGATTGGGTGCACCCACCGTGAGCACGTGATGGTCATGGTGCGATTTGACGACGGATGTTCTGGTCGAATTTGTGGCGTGTGTGACCAAAACAAGCGCGTCAAGTTTCAGCCGGATTTGGCTGAACGGAACCCCGGCCCTGAGAGAGCAATGGACTTGTTAGAGATTTTGCGTGCGCTGAAAGGCACCTCCACCGTGGCTGCTCTAGGGGAGGGGGAATGAGCTACGACCTCGGCAGCATTGTTCTGCACGTCGGCCCGCCACGCCCACAACTTACGGCAGTTTCGTTGTTTGCTGGGGTGGGAGGGTTTGACCTCGCTCTAGAACGCGCTGGCGTAAAAGTCTGTGCAGCGGTGGAGATTGACAAGCACGCACGGGGGGTTTTGGCACGCCACTTTTCCGACACCCAACTATTCAATGATGTAACAACGGTTACAGGACAGGAGCTTAGAGATGCAGGGTTCATTCCCGAACATGGGATCATTACAGGGGGATTCCCTTGTCAGGACTTATCGGTTGCGGGAAAACGTGCTGGCCTTGCCGGGGCGCGTTCCGGCCTATTTTGGGAGATTGTTCGACTCTTGGAGGAACTTACCCCCAAGTACGTCATCCTCGAAAACGTCCCTGGCTTACTTACCAGCAATCAAGGACGCGACTTTGGAATCGTCCTCAGTGCGCTGGATGAACTCGGGTACGGTCTGGCGTGGCGAGTGCTTGACGCTCAAAACTTTGGAGTCCCCCAGCGTCGTCGTCGCGTGTTCATTGTCGGATGTTTTGGAGACGGAGAACGTGCCGCCGAAATACTCGCTCTCACCGAAAGCCTGCGAGGGGATTCTGAGGCGAGCGACTCGACGGGGGAAGAAGTTGCCACCGAGTTTGGAGTCGGCTTTGAGGGCGGTGGGGGGGGCATCGCCACAGCACTCCAACGAGGGGGGCGAATCAACGCTGACGAAACTTACGTTGTAGCCGAGAGAGAGAGAGAGAGTAGGCACGATTGGGCCGACTTTCGGGGCGAAGAACTACAGCAACCTACAGGAAGTCCTACAGGGAAGCCTAGTGGTCGTCTCTACGGACAAACAGGGTACGCCCGATACAGCGAAGGGCAGGTGAAAACCTTGTCAGCAACGGATTACAAGCGAGCGGAGGACAATGTTGTGGTTTGTGAAGGTGGTGAGGTCGGGGGCCAGGGACGCGGAGGGCAACCTGCCGCCCGAGGTTTGGCGACAGGGGGGGGTCTGTCCGACCTTGAACGCAATGGATAACACAGGAGAGGCTCGGGCTACGGTCGTGTCTGCTACCGACGTTTCGGTGCGCAGGCTTACTCCGAGGGAGTGCGAGCGGTTGCAGGGATTCCCCGACGACTGGACCGATTCGCAAGCCGACAGCCACCGCTACAAGCAGATGGGCAATGCGGTTGCTGTGCCAGTGGTGCAGTTCATTGTTGATCGGTTGGTGGGGTTACATGGTTGACCACGAAATTGACGCAGACGGCGGATTATGCAACGTTTGTCGTACTGCCGTAGTACGCATCAACCACGAATGGAGGCACGCGCTCACCAACTCGAGCTCGCGTGCCATCGAGCAACGCGAAGTCGTGTCCCCCAAGGAAATGTCGGAGTGGTTCGACAACGCTCAGGGCGACCGGTACATCGGTTTGGAAATGCGCGTCATGGTGGCCGAGTAGTGGGCGCGGCGACGTCAGTATCGTTCTTCTTCGTGGCTGGCCTTCCAGCGCCACAGGGATCCAAGTCGGCTTATGTCCGAGGGGGCCGAGCGGTCATCGTGGACGGATCGAGCAAAGTAGGCCGAGAAAAGCACCACAACTGGCGCAACGACGTCATGGTGGCCGCTCAGAACGCTCTCAACGGGCGCGCAACGCCGTTCTCAGGGCCGACAGAACTCGAAGTGACGTTCTACCTACCATTACCCAAATCGGACCCTCACAGGACACGGCACACGACCGCGCCGGACCTCGACAAGTTGATTCGCAGCGTTGGGGATGCCTTGGTCAATAGCGGGTTGCTCAAGGACGACTCGCTCTTGTATTCGATCCGAGCTGAAAAGCGGTACGCGCGTGGCTCGCAACAAATCGGCGCGTCAATCATGTTGTTCGATGACAGCGACGACGAGTTTGTCGACCGTGAAATGTTGAAGGCCGAGGCTAAGAAGGCCCGCAAAGCCTAACTCGCATCGCTAAATCTTGATCCGCTGGGCCTGAGCCGCCGTCAGGGAACAGGGATGGAACCTGACGGCGGCTCGCGCTCAGCGAGCGCGATAATCCTACTTTCTTTCCTTCCCCACCGAGTCGGTGTAGACCGTCTGCCAGCATCCGGCGCACCGTTGCCCCTCGACGGCAACGATAGCGCGCGAGATGACTTCGACGCGCCCCCCCAAGTCCGCGATACACGAATCGCATAGGCGGTCGGGCTCGCCCGTTTCGACGTACTGAACGGCTCTCACGCTGGGACTTCCTCTCCGGTGATGGTCCACAGCTTGCCATCCACGTTTTTTTTCCATGCCGTCAGGTCGGGGATACTGGCGGCGTCGCGCCAACCGTCCCGTGTCCGATCGGGGCTTAGGACGTCAGCGATGGCGTGCAGGTAGCTCTCGTCGCCATTTTCGCGCCATAAGCACGCCAAGGAATTGGCGACAAATTCGGTGGCTTCGTTGATTGGAACTAGCCCGTGGCTGGTGCCGTCATCTTCGAGCTCGTCGTGTGGCGCGTTGATCCGGTAGTACCAAGTCATCACGCCACATCCCCAACGATGACCTCGATGGTCGCGGGCTCGGCAACAACGTCGTGGCCGTTGTGTGGTCCGTCAGCCCATGCGTAGAGCGTTTCTCGCATTACTACGGCGTGCTGAAAGACGCCGCGTGCCGCGCTCTCGGCCTGCGGTGTGGTCCGGCAGGTCCGGCACCGTACCTTGAATCCTTGAACTTTCTCGGTGTGCATTTCATTTCTCCCTATTTTCTGAACTCATCAGCGCGAGAATCACCCGCGGACGCCCGTAGGCGTTTCGTTCTTGTTACTCGCCTATCCAGCCGTCCACCAGGTCGCGAATCGTGCCGGCGAGGTAGTCACCCGTGACCCCCCATTCGATCCCCCACAACGAATTCGTGTCCACCGTGACGACGTGTGGGTTGCCGTGAGAATCGCTAAGCGTTTCTCGCAATTCCACAACGACCCCGACGAATCCGAATTCCACAAGCTCGCGCACCGTTCGACGCAGTTTCTCGAATCCCTCAGTGCCGCGCTTTACGTCTGCTGGCGGTTGCCACCAGTACGGGTCGGAATTCCCGCAACTCATTACCTCGGCGTTGCCGTCGAATCCCTCGGGCCGGACCCATCCACCGTAATTGCGATTGCGCCGCGCGAATTCGACCAGCCCGTAGCAGTCGGGGAAGTCATTTAGTTCGGTGTCGTAATCCGGTTCGATAGTCAGCCGGATCGCGCGCCCGTTGTCGAGTTCCACCGTGTCGCCAGACTCGCGCAGTTCCTCGACGGCGGTTAGGTTCCGGCAGCGCTCGCATTGGTTGAGCGGACCGCAGTTTTCCGGTGTCGGTGCCGCTGTTGTTTCGTGTATCGCCATTTCTCGCATCTCCCTGTTTTGCTATTGCGTTGCTCGCATCGTTGCGAATTGCTCGGGCTCACTCGGCCCGCACGAGCTCCGGCCTGGTGGGGTCGGGGGTCGTGCGCGCTGGGCGCGCTGGGCTACTCGGCGTAGGCGTCGAGCATCTCACTCATGAACGCTGCCGTGGCTGGCGCGTACACGCGCGCGCTGTGTTCGTCGCCGGCCCATGTGACGGTGAGGCGTACGTATTCTGCGCTGCCGTTGTTGGTCATGCGTACTGTCGGGCCGCCGTAGGCAAGTAAGAATTCAAGTTCGGTGGCGCGCCATTCTCCGCCGAGGGTGCGCTGTCCGTGTATGACGGCTTCGAGTATGTCCTCGAAATAGGCCATGGCTACGCTGTCCTCCGGTTCGGTGGTGGCGTGCTCGGTGTCGTCGATGACACGTAGCGCGTTTTTGCGCTCGGTTGGGTCTTGGGTGAACGCGCGCGCAGCCGTCCGCGCGTTGCGTAGGGTTAGCTCCATGTTGCGTGCGTCGAGCATGTCAAGCGCGCTTGTCAGTACGTCGATTCCGTCAAGTGCTGCAACGTATTCGTTGAACACGTCGCGCACCATTTCGGCGCCGGTTCGGGTTTCGTGTGTGGTCATTTCTGTATCTCCCTGTTCGCTGATCTCATCAGGCCGCGCATCACGCGACGACGGGCTAAGCCCGTTTCGATCTGGTTAGTAGTTTTTCCCGATCCGGCCGGCGGCTAGGCGGCTGTAGGTGCGTACCGGTGAATCTCCGTTCGTGTAGATATCGTCGGCCGCGCTGATCGTCGCGCGCACGTTATCGGGGTCGATGTTGTAGCGCGCGCTGATGGTGCGAGCGAATACCCCGACTGAGCAATCTTCTTCGAGGTAGATACTCCCGTCGTGTGCGTAGTCGTAGCCGGTCGAACACTCGCGGGCCAACAGCATCAGTGCGGGCGCTCGGTGGCCGTCGATCTGTAGCCATCCGTGCCCGTTGTCGCTGTGCCACGTAATAGCGGCGGCAAGTGTCGCTAGCGTTTCGGTGGTGTGGTTGGTTGTTGTGGTCATTGTTGTTGTCTCCCTGTTTGGACTCATCAGCACTGGCATTACCAGTGGACGCGCTCGCGCGCGTTTCGTCCTATGGAAGTCGCATCGGCATTTGTAGAACGGTCGTCCGTCCGTCGCGCGATTCGATGACGATTGGGCGTGTTGCGTCGGTGATGGTTCGGATGATGGCGCCGCTCGTCTTGTCTTCGTTCCACGGGTACAATTTCGCGAGTTTGGCGAGAAAGTGGGGGTTTAGGGCTACTCCCGTGGTGACTTCGCTGATTCCTCGGGCGCTTGGGATCAACCTATCTACGTCGGGGTATGTGTCTGTCATGCTGGGCGCGCCGATTGTGTCGGGGTAGTTGTTGCTGGTAACGGTCGTGTTGTGCCCGTCGTCTGTGATGGTGATTGTTCCGGTGGCGCGCGTGCGACTGTTTGCGAAGGTTTTTACAGCGCGCTCTAGTAGTTCGGCGCGCACGTAGATAGGCGTCGTGTTGGTGTGGTCGCTGGTTTTAACGTCGACGATTATTCGCGCCAGTACGTAACTGTCCGTCGTGATGGCTTCGCACGTGTCTCCGTTGGGCGTCAGTCTCACGTAGGTGAGTAATGGGCGTGCTTCGTCTTTGCTTGCGTAGTTCGCGATCGTCGCGAGGTGTCGTAGTTCGGTCGCGCTCATGCTGAGCGTTGTCGTTGTGGTTTGGGTGTCGATGCTCATTGTGGTTTCCTGTTCTGTTGTTCTGACGGTGTTGTCAGAGTGTCGCGCTCCGGTCGTGGGTCGGTGGTGTCTGCACACTGCGCGACGTGTTGTTAGTAGGCGAGTTCTCCTTTTGTTGCGCGCTGGTAGGTTCGTATGGCGTGGTGTAGGATCGCGCGCGCTGTGGTTGCGTCTGGCGTGTTTGGTGTGATGCTGTCGTTTGGGTCGTCTTGTACTTCGTACGTTTCCGGTCCGTGTTGGTGTTCCTCTGGTGTCCATTGCGCGCGTGGCTTGCTGATGTAGAGCGCGTGACACGTGTGGGTGTCGTGGGGTGTGGGGTAGTGGTATGTCCATAGTTCTGAGTTGCTGCGTTCTGTTTCGGGTGTCGCTCCCATGATGCGTATTTCTGCGAGTCTGTCGCCACCTTCGCCAAATTCGGCGTGGAGGCACCAGATCCCACCTGCGAGGTCTTCCTCGAACACGTTGTAAAATCCGTTTGCGGTTAGCGCTGTTTTCCATGCGCGCGTTGTTGGTGTGGTGGTGGCTCCGTGTGTTGTCATGCGTATATTCTGGCATAGTGTTGGCGCGCTGTCAAGTGTTTTCGGTAGTCCCTGGTGGTTTTGTCCCGAGTTGGACTAGCTGAGGGTTGGGCGCGTTGGTTGGTTTGCGGTCGTGCTGTTCGTGGGTGCAACGGCGACCGTCTCGGCGTGTTGCTGTCTGCGACGCTCGCGTGCTGTCAACGTGTTCGACGGGAGCGGCGCGTGCCGCGACCCTTCATTTCGGCTGCGCCCCACATACCTCATTCATCAGCAGAATGTGAGTGAGGCGAGTGTGAGTCGATGGTGTTGACCGGTGGCGTGACCAGTTGGTGTTCCACGTGAAACATGACTCTGCGAGTTTGCTGTGACTTGCAGTTTCGAGAGTGTCTGAGGGTGGCAGTCGCATCTGACCCCGAGCCCTGAGCGGACACGAGGTTGAGCCGCCTGCTTGAGTGTCTGGTGTTGTAACCCGGCATGTGTCTCACCGCTCAGGGCTTTGTTCGTTCTGTCCCCCTCCGAAAATTCTCGGTATTTTTCGCATCCTGAGCGTTTCGATCGCACCATTCGGGCACATTCACACGCCTTCTCAAGCCCCAGTGACGACCTTTGACGTCGACAAGATCCACGGCTTTGAGACTCATTCTCATTTGGCTTCACATGGGAGCAAGCCGTTAGGCGCGCTAGGACAACGAGCGAAGCGAGGCGTCAGGTAGTTCTCGAGCACCGAAGATCTAGTTCACCTGAGTGTCCTCAACGCTTTTGACGTTTGCAATCCACCGCATCCCCGAAGCCGGTCAGTTTCTCACGATGGGATTCCAACACATCACCACGAGGACTGTCGTTCAACTCGAGGCGCGGGGTACTTGATCCCGCTCTAACCGGGGACACTTCCGGTCTAGGAGGCGCTACGCGTCACTCGCTCGTACCCGGAGGGGATTCGCACCCACATCAGCTGCACCGGCTGAGGGCATCAGAATATGTCGACGCAACATGCGTGTCAAGACACCCTCGACAACGCCAACGCACAAACAGAAAACCCACCCCGAAGGGTGGGCTCCTGTCTCGAAAGTGACGTGCGCTTCGTAAACGCTGTTCAGTCTAGATCAAAGCGGAAGTTGGACAACCTCAAAAAAGTCGTCGTTGCCGTGATTGTCCAAAACGTAGGACAGCCTTTTCTGATACTTAGGGTCATCCAAAATCGTCTGCGCCCGTTGGTCCATCAAACGTGCCAATTCGTTTGTCACGCGCTCACCAACTCGCGCAACACATACCGGCGCTTGATCGGATCCCACTCGCGCTTGATAGTGGCCTTACGAACGGTGACGGCGCTCGACTGTGCGACCCACGCCTTTTCCTCGGCGCGCAACTCCTGGCGCACCTGCTTCGCGCTCTTACGCGGGGGCTTGCGCTTCTTGTAGGTCTTGGGAGCCTTTGCCATGAGCTCAATCTACCTTTGCGCGTCGTTCACGTCAATGGATGGTTGACAATATTGAGACTCATTCTCACTGTCACGCCCAAAACGCTGCTGCGCGGCCTGTCCGCTGACCCCAAGCCACTTACCAATCGTGCGCCAGGGCACACCCTCGGCTCGAGCAACCTGCACCGCGGCTGAAAGAGCTCGACGTCGTGTTGCCAAAAGGCTGTTTGCGCGCCGGATCTTCATTTCGTGGGTCATCAGTGTCAATATATCATTGACAAACACGTTCCCACGCGCTACTTTGACCGCATGAATTTCGACGGAATCATGCCGGCATTGAAATCTCTCACCAAAAACGATTCGATGGACAATCTCGTGCCCAGGGAATTCGTCGATTTGGCGATTACGGCACGCTTAGAAAACATGCCGGTTGACTGTGACATTGCCAAAATAATGCGTGATGCCACCAAACGCAGCGACAAACTGCACCGCGACGCCAACAAAGCCGTCGCAAGCATCATCGAAACCGCCATCAACCGTTCCTACGAACGCATGGCAACCCGAAAGACCAAAAAATGATGACCGATTTTGACATTCCGGTATGCGACGTCGAGGGGTGCGGCACCTTCGCAAGCGCGTGCATTGACGACATGTATTACTGCGAACGCCACGAACCCACTCAAGTAAGCCCCGATCAGGAAGCATTTGACCTGTAAGGTTCGCTCGTGGGCGATGGCAACCGCTGGACGCAAGGCTCAGACCACGATTGGCGCGACGACGCGCAATGCAAAAACGCCGATCCCAACATCTTTTTCCCCACAAGCCAACAACCGCTCGACGAAGCCCTTTCGATCTGCGCAATGTGTTCAGTTCGAGATGAATGTCTTGAGTGCGCCCTTGTCAACTTTGAGGATTTCGGCGTGTGGGGAGGCATGTCCGCGCGCCAGCGCCGCAAATTGAGGTCCCTTCGGCGTAGGCTGGCGTCGTGAGCGACGAGGAACCACGCAAGATCTACCCCGGCTATACGCCGCCCAAAGATCCCGTTGCCGCTCGAGCGAAACAACTCGAATCTCTCAAAAAAGCCCGTGCCGCCGCCGCCGCCAACCGTGCCGCGCGCGCAGCTGCCGCGGCGAACACGCCGCCCACGCCGGCTGAAACCAAAATCGCCAACGATTTGCAGGACGTTCTGGACAAACTGCCCGAAACCAAGCGCACCGAAATCAGCAATTTCAACGTCGAAGGGTTGAACTTCGGGCGCAAACAGCGCTCCGACGCCGCGGACATGGCAAAAATGAAGGTTCTCAAACTCGTCAGCGCGGGCATGGCACCCGCCGACGCCATGCGCGAGGTCAAACGATCGACCCAAACCTGGTATGCGTGGCAATACAACTCGCCAAAATTCAAGCGTCAAGCCGCCGAAGCGATGGCGGAAGCCGAACGCCGCCGGATGATGGCCGAGCTCGAGACTCCGCGGCCCAACCACGACGACTTCGAGCCGGTTCGCCCCGAGCAATTCAAGACTCGCGCGGCGTATTGGGCCGCTTTCCGCAAGGCGTACTTCAATTTCGACACGTTCCCCCACATCTGGAAACTGTTTGAGGCCATCGAAAACGCCCCTCTCGGTGGCATCACCATGATTCAGATACCGCCCGAATGGATGAAGTCCACCAGTCTGAACGACATTATGGTGGCCGAACTTTGCGCGAACCCCGACGTGCGTTTCGCGTACATCGGGGAAAACCAAGACTTCGCTCGAAAGCAGATGGGACGCCTACAACGGCGCTTGGAATGGGACAACGCCTCAAAAATCCCCCCTTTGTACGCGCATTTTGGGCCGTTCCAACCACCGAGCGGTGAAAGAAGCAAAAAATGGAACGCCGACGAAATCACGTTGGCAAAATCCACCCACGACGAGGCCGACCCCTCGGTCGTCACAGTCGGCATTACCGGTCAGATTCGTGGTGCGCGCTGGGACTGGATCGTTCTCGACGACATTCAATCGCTCAAAACCAAAGGCGACACCAAGCGTTTCCTTGAAATCATCCAGGGCGACGTCATCACTCGACCGGGCAAAAACGGACGCATCATCTTCATTTGCAACCGCGTTGCCAAGGGCGACGTGTACGAAGAAATGGAAAAAATCCCCGGATTTTTGGACGAGTTCGTGTGCATCCCCGCGCTCGACCTCAGCAAGCCGGTCGGATTCCAGTCAAACTTTCCTCGTCAATGGATTGACCTGCCAAACGGCGACCGCGCGCCGTTGTGCGACGACAAAGGCAACCAACTTGGCTGGGACGACGAGGACTTGGCCCAGCGCCGCGCCAAGATTGGCGAGGACCAATGGAGCCGCGTCTACATGATGCAGCCCCAATCGTCGCAAGAGGCATACGTCACGGCCGACGACATTGGCAAAGCCACTGACCGCGAGCGCGTCGTCGGTCAAACCATTGTCGACGGACAGACGTTGGGCATTGGGCGCATCGCCGGGCTCGATCCCAGTCTCCACGCGCACGCAGCTTTCACGTACTGCGCTTACGACGCGGACTACCTGTACGTCATCAACACCAAAGACTTGTTCAAGGCAACCACCAGCCAGCGCATTTTTCAAGAAATCGAAACCTCGAGTGCCAAGTTCGGCCCCGACTATTGGGTAATCGAAAACAACACGCTCCAATCAACGTTCCTCACCGACGACGCGTTCCTCAAAATCCAAGAGCAATTCGGGTTTTCGGCAGTTCCTCACCACACCGGGCGCAACAAGCTCGACGAGTCAATGGGAATTCCCCCAATGATGAACGCCATCGTGCGCGGAGAAATCCGTTTCCCTCGCGTCACCGAAAACGACACGGACATGGCGCTTCTGTTCGACCAACTCATGTCGTGGCGTTCGGACATTCCCACGCGTCGACTTCGGCAGGACTCACTAATGAGTTTGTGGTTCTGCTACCTCGTGTGGAAAAACTTGCGCGACGTGGCGGAAAGCACCTACGGCGAACAATGGACCAGACAAGGACTTAGCGCGGTCACCATGTACGATGGCGCAGTAGTGAACCTCGGAGAAGGAGCGCGGCCACCGATGACACCAATTTGGACGCCGCCAAGTTACAAGGTCGGGGCCTAATGGCCTACTACTCGATCGACCAAATCGCGTCGATCATGCGACAACGCATGATGGCCGACGACCCTTTCATTCGCCAAATGACCGCAACGCAGTTGCGTTACAACGGCGATTTGGTCGTTTTGCAGCCCGACGTCACGGGCATTCCCGCCGCCAACCGCCCGGGCCCAAACTTCTTTGTCGAAGGTATCGACGGCGTGGCGCGTATTGCCAACGCCAATCTTCCCAAAATCACTTGCCCCATCGAAAACCCCGACGACCCCGCCAGTTCCAAAATCGCGGAGATCCGCCAGGGCGTTCTCTACAGCGCATGGCACGAATCGCAGTTGCAAATCAAACTCGGACGCGCGTATCGCCACGCCGCCGGGTACGGAACTTTTTGCTTTGTCGTCGTCCCCGACGAAAAGAACCAGCGCGTCGACATTCAACTCCGCGATCCGTTGACCGCGTACCCCGAACTCCGAGCCGCTGACGACATTCGCACGCCAAAGAACGTGGGCTTTGTGTTTCCGCGCTCAGCCGCGTGGATCCGCGACCATTTCCCGACAGCCCCCAAATGGATCGGCCAAGGAAACCAGCAATGGGAAACCTTGTGGAACGTCGTCGAGTGGCTGGACGAGGACTACATCGTCATCGGCGTCATTGGGCCGCAAAGCCCAAACCAAGTGATGAACGTCGCCATTCCGCAGCCGTCAATGACGGTCGAACTTTCGCGATACCCCAACAAGGCAGGCATCGTGCCCGCCGTCGTTCCGCGTCGAGTGACCATGAACCGCATCATGGGCCAGATGAACGGCATCATTGGGCTGTCGGACACGTACTCCCGAATGCTCAACCTGCAAATGGTGGCGACCGAAAAAGCAATCTTCCCTGACATGGTGGTGTTGTCGCGCACCGGAACGCCGCCCAAGTTGCTCGGTAACGAGTGGAAAGACGGTCGCACCGGAAAAGTCAACGTCGTCATCGACGGCGTGGTCGAAACAATTTCTAAGGAACCTGGTCCCGGCACCATCCCCATGTTGCAAATGGTCGACCAGCACATTCGAGGGACGTCGGGCGCAAGCCAGTTGTACGCCGGATCCAACGGGGGAATGCGCACGGGCGCTGGCGTCGACGCGCTGGGCGATTTCGCGGCAAACCCAATGGCGGCAGAACTCAACGTCATCATGCAATACGCCTTGGCCGAAGTAAACCGTGCCGTCGTCGCTGTTGAAAACGGGTACTTCCCCAAGCGCAAGCGCACGGTCTACCTAGGATTGCCGGGGTCGTCCAAGACGGTCACTTACACGCCCGAAAAGCACTTGAAGCGCGATGACAACGTGGTCCATTACACGATGCCGGGGTCTGACCCCAACCGCCTCGCCGTCGCCATCACGCAACTCACGGCCACCGACGTCATTGACCGCGACACCGCGCGCGACATGCACCCTTTAGTGGGCGACTCGAAAGCAATGGGCCAAAAAGTCGCCATCCAAAAAGTCGAAGATGCGCTGCTCGGGGGAATCGTGCAAGAAATCGCGACTCCGGGGTCGCCGGTCACCGCCGTCACGGTCGCTCACTTTCTCTCCAAACTGGAAACGGGGGAAACGCTTGCCAAAGCCTTCATCGACGCGATGGCCGAAGCGCAGACCGCCGCGCCCGCTCCGGGCAGCCCCGGTGCGCCTCAACCGCCGACAGGACCGGACGGATCTCCGCTTCCGTCAGGCATGGCTGCGATGCTTGCCGCCAACGGTGGACCGCAGCAAGGCGGCGCTCCCGATTCGGTCCCCCCGCCGAACCCCGCTTTGATGAACTTCCGTCACGTCGTCCAAGGCATGAACATCAACGTGAGCCCGAACGCGACATGAACGAACTCGATTCCATCAACGCCGTTCTCGAACGCACCGCCGAACCGCAGCGGTGCCCCGCCATGATGTACGGATTTTCAATTGTGCCAGCGTCCGGCGAACCGGTGGCTGTTCCGACTCACCAATGTGCGTGGGAGGACGGCCACCCCGAACCTCGTTACGGGATGACGCACGCAATGGTCGCGATTGAAGGTAACTGATGCCGCGCAAAGCACCCCCACGCCCTCAAGTTCGCGCCGATGGAATCGCCACTGGCGTCCCCAACCCGTCGCCGCAACCCAACGGTGGACCGCGTGGCGTCATGTCGGCTCAAGCCGCGGCCGCTGGTGCTGGTGGGCCGATGCAATACGGCGAAGCCACGGCGCTGACCGACGCCGCAGCTCAAACCCCGATGCCGGCTGGTGTCACACCGGTCGCGCACAATGCCCACGTCGCCATTGCGCAGCACTTAGCGGCCAACCCCGTAACGCCGCTCAACGCGCCAACCGAACGCCCGTGGGAACACGTCACCGCCGGATCTCCGTTGGCACCAGGTCCCACCGCCGCGCTTGCGGTTCCCAACGCCGGCACGCCCGACCAATCGGTACTGTCGATTCTCCAAAACGCGGCCCAAGCGGTCAACTCACCCACGCTGCGCGCTCTCGCTGAAAAGGCCGCGACCACCACAAGCAGCGGGCCGGTTCTGTGACGATTCTTCAACCCAACGACCCCGCCATCAACGCTTCCAACGTTTCGGCCGCAACCAATTCAGCCCCTTTGCTGACCCCCGACGCCGTGGCTGGCGTCGCCGCAACCGCCAACGGTCCCATTGACGCCTCGGTCAAAGCCATCGCTACGCAGCAAGCGGCCCTCGCGCAATCGCTGTCAACTGAACTCACCCAACAGTCTGAGGAATTTCAGACTCAGTGGTGGAACAAAGCCAGCAACGCCGTCAAATCACTGATCGGGTCATTCGGGTACAAGCCTCCCACCGCCCCCGCGCCACAAGGCAGCGGAATCTGGAACACGTTTGTCCACGGCCTTGACGACATTCGGCACGCTGGGTCAACGGCGCTACACGACACCGTGGGCGAAGTCGCGCACTACGCAGGTGACGTTTTCAACGCAGCCGCCGCGCCGATTGGTCAACTCGAGCGCGCCTCTTTCGCCAACGCGCAAGACCAAATCCTAAACTCGCCGTCCTCAAACGGGTGGGACAAGTGGTACGAAGTCCTCAACCCCGTTGACATTCTCCAACACTGGAACAGCGTGTCCAACGGGCAATCGTCTTTCCAGCCCGAAGCCCTCGCCTACGTCAAGAAATTTCTTATCCCTGACGACGCGACCCTTCAACTTGCCAAAACTTACGCAGCCACGGGTTCGCTGCAAGCGACCCTCGCGTCATTGCCCGCTAACGAACGCGCCAACGCCTACGGGCTAATTCAGTCCAACAAAGATTTCGGCCAAGCCGTTCAATTGCTGTCCGACTCGCACTTGTCATTGGGCCAGATGGTGTTCGGCGGCCTCAACCCCACACAGTTCAAGAAGCTCGAGCCTGGTAGCAATTCCGCGCTTGACAACATCACGCCCGTTGCCGCCCAAGCCGCGACGATCGGTGGCGAAATTGGTGCCGTTGCTGTGTCCGGTGGCACCGCTGGCGCTGCCGAAGGCGGGGCCGAAGCCGCCGGCGGCGTGCGCGGCATCGTTTCAGGGCTTGGCACCGCGCGCACCGTCGCCGCCACGGGGATCCTTGGTTCAGGAGCCGCCGGCATTGCCGCAAGCCAATTGTCCGGTGAAACTGTCGACCAGTCAACAACGATGGCCCCGTTTGGCGCAGCGATTCACCCATTGTCGGGTGTAGCCGATGGGTTTGTTTCGTGGTACGGCAACCCTTTGCAGCAAGCGTTGGTCGGAGCGGGCGCGTACAAATCTGCCATTCACTCGATGGCGACGTTCCAAAGCGCCGGAACTGCCGAGGACGTCATGGCGCATTATGCCAACGTCCCTTCGGCGCAAGACTTCGCCGTCAAAGCCGCGCGTTCGTTGGTCACGCCGTTCATGCGCAACGGTGAACTTGTCACCGACGAACCCAACATCGCCCTCGCGCGCGAAGCCGGCGTACCCATTGAAAGCCAAGGCCAAATCGACCAAATCGCGCGCTGGTTCCCCGAAATCAAAAAAGCGGCTGACGAAGGGCACCCCGAAACGGCTATTGCGCAAATGATGGCGTCGTCCGACGCGATGGTGCAAACCTTTATGGGGCGTTCGGGCAAGTTCTTCCACAACTCCACGGTGTTCCCTCACGTCACGCTGCCCCAAGCGATCCGCGACAAGATCATGGGCTTTGATGCGGAATCGACCGGCTGGACTGGCCGACGTTTCAACATTGACAAGTTGACACCAACTCAGGCATCGACCGAATTGCTCGGGCCGCAATTGACCGAAGAAGGCATTGCTGACGCCAAAGCCGCGTTGCCGTTGACCGCGCCGGTGCGCTTTACTCAGCGCGTCACGACGCTCGTGCCGTTGCAAAAGTTCATTTCGTTTGGCGCGGATCCGACCGACGCCGCCAAAGCCTTATTCAAGGCCGGGGCCATTGAATCCCCGGAAGCGCTTGCGCCTAACAACCTGACAACAATCGAACGGCTCGCGTCGTTCGCGTTGCCAAAGCAAGACGTCGCTGCCGCAATAAATGGGTACGCAGCGATTCCCACCGAAGAACGCGGGCTCCAACGCGCCTTTGTCATGGGGCTTATCAACAACATGGCATACGTTTCGGGCGTCACTGACTCGCAAGCCGGACGCGATTTCATGGAGCGTTGGCAAGCGCGCGCCTACGGCACCGACGACAACGACCTCATTGTCAACCCTTTTGACCGCGAAGGGCCGCGCATTCCGGCCGCGTTGTTGACCACGCAATTTGCCGATGCCATGTCGTTGCCGGATTTCCGCGAGTGGTACAAGTTTGCGAAGAAATCGTGGTTCATGTCGTTGTTTCACGCAGGGCTCAACGCTCAGTGGGTAGACAAATTCATGTCGGCGTACTGGAAGCCGGCGTTGTTGTTGCGCTCGGGGTTTGCGTTCCGTTTTGCTGGCGAAGAAGATCTCAACTTCGTTTTGCGCAACGGCATCAAATCACTGGTGCAATCGGGGATGGCGCGCACCGCCGAAGGTGCGCTCAACGCACGCCAAGAATCTCGAGTCATGGCGGTTCTCAACCGCGCAAACTCTGTCGACAATTTGGACGAATTTGGCAATCCGCTCGACACGTGGGGGCCGTTGCTTCGCAAAGCTCAGACGCAAGGGCTGATCCCCGACAGCGCCAAAGGCATTAGCGAAATCAACATGCTTGACGCCAAGCGTTTGTTCGACGCCCTTGCCACCGACGTCCCGGAAGAAATCTGGCACGACAGTTTTTGGCAAGGCAAAGACGCGTCGTTGCTCAACAAGCGCGACCGCTATCTCGCCGTCATCCACGCCTTTCCTGCGATCAAGTGGGCCAATGGTCTGCGCGTCGGCTTGTACCGCGCGCTCACGCCCAACGACATTCTTGATTACGCGCACGAACTAGCCCAACGTGGGACATGGGACACATCATTTGGTGACCGCGTTAGTGCGTATCTCAGCCACGGCTCGACTTACTTGGGCGACGAGGTAAAGGGGATTCGCACCGACGAAGGGTTGCCGGTCAGCATCACGAACTCAATGGATTACGCAACCGCCCCACGAGGGTCCAAAGGCGGCGTTGTCGGTTCCGACGAAATTGGCAACTGGCACTTCCGTTTGAGCGGGCTCACCAACGACCCCATTGCGCGTGCCGCGGCAAAGGGGTACATGGCTGGTGGCGAACAAGGAGCGATTCAAGGAGCGATCGACTTTCTTTCGGCGCGTGGGCTTCGCAACAAAATCGAAGAAAACCAAAAAACTCTCGACGAGCACATGGCGTCGTTTTCTGGCAAAGGCAACCCTGAACAAGAAGAACGCACAAAAGAATTGCTGGGTTATGCCAAATCGCTGCAAGGGCGCTTGACGCGCCACGAAAGTTTGTTGAAGAACTCCCCTCGGTACTCGTCGGTCAATGGCGAACGGGTGCTGACCGGCGAAACGACGCGCGACCTCGCAATTCGCCAATGGGCCGAGGACGTGTGGCGCGAAGTCAAGACGCTGACGTTTACCCCCCACGGCCAAGATTTCGAGGACGTCGACGGCGAAGCCCAGCGGATCCCTGTCGCTGGCGAATCCGAACCTATCCGTTTGCCGGACACTGTTCCCGGCAGAATGTTCTGGCAAATCGTAAATGGCGACACCGGACGCCCCATCAACCTTGCCGACGAAAGCACCGCGTACTTTGGCGTCCCCAAAGGCCACGTTCGGTTGTTCCACGGTCGCAATGTCGACGCCACTACCGGCGCGGACTTTTCCACGGAAGTAGCACCTGGACGATCATGGAGCCCAAGTTATGAGCGCGCGTCGCGCCACGCTGGGGAAGATGGTGACGTTTACCAAATTGACGTGCCCGCCAAGAACTTGAAGGCGTACTACAAATACCACCCTCACGCTCCTGATGACGTCATTACCGCCCAAGAAGATGCGCGCCTTGCCGAACTCCGCGAACGCCTGCCGCAGTTCGAAGAATCGCACGCAAACGCTGTCAGCGCGGAACGCACGGCGGTCGAAAACCTCAACCGAATCAAGAGTGAACTTGGAAGCGCAAAAGAAGCATCGGCTGCCATCAAAGACGTCCACATTGCTCAGAAGAACCTCAAGACACTTGACGCGCAATTGACGTCCGCTCGGGAGCAGTTAGCGGCCGGCTCGTCGGGCGACGTTCTCGATCGACACATTCGCGGCCTTATGGACGACCAGCAGGCAGGGGCCAACACGTTCGGCAAGCCCCCAAAGCACATGGGAAGTTTCGAGTCTGGCGACATTGGACTTGCCAAATCGAGCGAGGAAACCAAGCGCACCATTATTGGCGAAATCGCGCGTACCGGTGAACGAGGGATGCCCGGCGTTACCCCCGACACCAGCGAACTGTCGCGCATTGAAAGTATCCACGTGCCCGAAAACATCACCGCCCCTGCGCGCATTGTGACGATCAAGGGCGCGAACCCCGTGGCCTCGATCGTCGACAAAGGCATGAGGGCCATCGTGGGCCGACCTGCCGACTGGATGAGCCGTCAACCGGCCTTCCTCTACAACTACGCCATGAGCCGCCGCGAAGTCGACGCGTTGCTCAAGGCTCGAGGAATCGTTGACAAATCCGGCGACCTTGCTCACGAAATCTCAATGGAGCGCGCGACCAACGAAACCATTACGTACTTGCACGACCCTCGCGCGCGCAGCCAGTTTGCCGAAGTGACTCGCAACCTCATGCCGTTTTGGTTCGCGCAGGAACAGTGGTACAAGCGTTGGAGCCGTCTTTTCGGAACGTACCCCGAAGCCTGGTACAAGTTGCAGCAAACCATGAACGGGCTGCGTTCGGTGGGCTTTGTCACCAAAGACTCCTACGGGCAGGACTCGTTCGTGTACCCCGGATCTCAGGCAATGCTGCACTTGCTGTCCAAAGTGTTTGGGGCCGACCTGCCGGTCAGCGTCGGATTGACCGGTGAAATCAACCAACTCAACCCATCGCTCGCCACCGGCGCCGAACCGTGGCCGGCGTGGGGCCCAATCGCCACCATCCCCATGATTGTCGCCGGGGGCTTGTTCCCTTCGACGGACGGCCTTGTTCAGAAAATGCTCGGGCCGTCTGCGCCGCCGGTCAACGAACACGGGAACTGGAAAACGGACGCGATCAACCAGTTACTTCCGTCGATTGAGTATCGCACTCAACAATGGCTTACGTCATCCATTGCGAACCAAGCCTCAAACCCCACGGTCCAGTCGATCTACATGCAATCCATGATTCAAGCCGCCCAGTACCTCGAGGCCAACGGCCACGGGTTGCCCGCAAACGCCAACCCCACGCAAACGCAGAACTACATCGACCGCATTTCCAATTGGGCGCAAAACCTTATGCTGTTCCGCACAATGGCTGGGTTCTTTGGACCGGCTACGCCGACGTTCAAGTTCAACGACAACGGCCTTGGCGCACAACTTCAAGCACTTCTCGCGAACACAAACAGCACATTTACGTACTCCGACGCCATCGCAGCTTTCATCAAAGCGCACCCCAACGCCACGGCGTACACGTTGTTCTCATCCACCACGGCGGGCGACCGCGAAAGCGGCACCTACGTTCCGGCAACCGAAGCCGCCGCCAACTGGCTCACCAGCAACGCAACATTCGTGTCCAATTATCCGCAGTTGGCCCCGTGGCTCATGCCGGCCAGCACCGCTCAGGGGGCGTTTAGCGGCACCGCATATCAGCAAGAACTCAACCTTCACCTTCGCGGCGAACGGCCGTTGTACGACGCCATCGGTCACACGGGTTGGTACAACCAACTCAAATACTCCGAAGGGGCCAACGTCTACTTCCCAATGGAGGCCGCCGTCAAAACCGCCGAAGCCCAACCTGGGGCCGACGTTGCCACGCTTCGTCAGGAATGGCACAACTGGTCGACGTCGTTCAAGAACAGCCACCCAATTTTCGCGTCCATGTTGACCGATCCCACCGCCAAAAACCGCCGCACAGCCATCATTGGTGAAATCAACCAAGCCCTTGTTGCTGACGCGTTGCCCCAAGGCGAATTGTCCCAGCGCCTCGGAGAACTGATGGCGGTTTACAACCAAACGGTTGACGCGTACAACCAAACGGCGGGAAACAGCGCTTACGCCCAGCAGCACCGCGAAGCCAAGTTGCAAATGATCGCCTACGGCAACGCTTTTGCCCAGGACTACCCCGTAGTTGCCCCTCTTTGGAATGGCGTTCTCTCTCAGAACGTCCCCGGATGAGATACTAAGAACTATGGTGACGCCGGATCCGTTAGTGCTGACAAAGCAACTCCAAAAGTTGCAAAAAGTCAAGAACCCCTCGAAAGCTCAACAAGCTCAGATCTCAACGTTGCTTCAAGAGTTATTGGTGGCGCAAAACGACCCGAACAACGCGTCAAACTCAACTTCGACAATTGCGCAGCAAACGCAACAATTGAACGGGTTGACCGCTGGTTCGGCCACGGGGTTGCTGCCGACCGGCGCGTCTGTCAGCAATTTCAATTCGGCCACCGTCAACGTGGGAAACGACAAGTCCAACGTGTTCGGGTTCAAGTTTTCCGCCGGGTCGGTGGGAGCCAATGGCGTGCGCACCATGACCGGTTCGGAATGGAACCAAGCAATCATCAACCAGCAAAGCAACAAATCGCAAATTGCGATGGTGCAGATGTACCTGCAAGACGCTGGCCTTTTGTCTAAGTCGCACACCGTCGACGGCGACCTCGACGCCGCTACAAAATCAGCGTGGGAAACGCTGGGCAAAAACGCGACTGGTGCCATCAGCGCCAGCGTTTTGCTCGCGGCGGGCAAACAAGACCCAAACCTTGTGTCGGAACTTACCGACGTCAACAAATCCATCACCAGCGCCCAAGCCCAAGCCGCGGCGGTGACTAATTCCAACGTGACGCTGACTGACCCCAACAAGATCGCGCAGACCGCCGCAACCGCGTGGGAGTCAATGGGCCTTGGAGCGCCGCCGCAGGGATGGGTTGACAAATTTGTGTCCGGTTTTCACGCCGCCGAAGTCAACGCCACGGTGGACGAAGCCAACGCTGCCAAGCAAAACCTGATCGCGTCGGCGGGTAATCTCGAAAAGGCTCGTCAAGACGTCATTGGTGGCAACATGAACGCAGCTGCCGCGGATCGGCTTCAAGCGGGCCCGACTACCGTGGCGACCAAGACGGCCCCCAACCTTGACGCCGAAGCGATTGCCGCCGCCCAGCAAGCCAACCCTGCTCAGTACGCCGCGACCGGTGCGTCCTACTTGTACGGCCAACTGGTGAACATGCTCAACGGCAACCCGTCCAACCAAACCTCGCCCGCCTCACCGACGTCGTTGACTCCGGCTGGCGCGGCGGTAGTCACAACACCGATGGCAGGTCTGTAATGGCAAAGCCCACCCAAACCGCCGCCCAGCAAGCCGCCGCCGTCCAAGCGGCCATTGACGCTCAGAAGGCAAAGGACGAAGCAGCGCAGACGGCCCAAGCCCAAGCCGCTGCCGCAGCGAACGCTCCTAAGGCCGCCGTGTCAGCGTCAATGCACGCCACATACACCGGCCCCGGCGCGTACCGTGGCTGGGATCTCAGCGCCATCCCTGCCGACTTGATGCCGCAAGCGCGCGCGGCAATCGACCATTGGGCCAACAACCCTGCCCTCGAGCAGCAGATGATGGCCGACATTTATCAGAACTACTCGCAAGACGCGTGGGCTGCGTCCATACCCGAAGTCCGCACCGCGCTTGTTGTCGGCACCTACATGGGGCTCCACAACGACCCCAACGAATTCCAAAGCCTGATTCAGAACACGCAATGGTGGAAGTCGACTAACGACAACCAGCGCATGTGGCAGGAAACTCAAGCCAACGACCCCGCGCAGGCTCAAGCTGCGATTGGCGAAGCGGCTTCCCGCGTCCAGTCGATCGCCAATTCCCTCGGCGTCAACCTTGACGCGGCCACGATCAACTCAATGGCGTCAACAGTGGCGTCGAATTCCGTTACCAAAACGGGGGTTTACTCCAACACCCAATTTGCCGACGCTCAGATCTACCAAATGGTGACGGACAAGTTCAACGCTGAACAGTTCCTCGGTAGCCAGTCAGCCCCAGCCAGCGCAGCACCAGGCGCGTCCGCAGCCACGGGCGATGCTTCGACGCTCTACAACCAGTTTGCGTCCATTTCGCGCAATTACTACTTGAACTGGACGCCGCAGCAATTGGCGCAGAAAGTCCAAGAAGCGCTCGCGACAAACACCGGCCAAGGCAATTTTATCCAAGGGGCCATTGCAGGTTTCACCGACCAAGCCCAGCAAGCGGCCAAAATTCTGTACCCCGCGCTTGCAGGCGTGATCGGCACGTCCACGTCGGTCGGCACCGACAACACGCCCTACGCCGCGCTTGCCCCGATCCGCAACATGATTGCCCAATACACGGGCAAAGCCTCGGGCGACATGGTGGACCTGACCGACCCTCAGTGGAGTTGGTACTTGGCTGGCAAGACCCCACCGTCCACATCGGCCGCGACCGCTGCCGCGACCGGCACATCGTCCTCGTCCTCGGCGTCCAACTCGGCTCCGACGCTTGCCAGCGCCGACCAGTTGCAGACGTACCTCATGCAAACCCCACAGTTCCAGTCGACCAACATGGGGAAGAACATGGCGTGGGGCGTTGCTGACGCGATCAAGAAAGGATTTGGACTATGACCGTTGCCTCGACGTCATTGGACTTTTCCACGGCTTCGGCCATCATCAACTCGACGCTGCAACTCATTGGCCTCGACCCGACCTCGAGCGCGGTCCAGCCGGACGGCTCGACGCAAACGCTGGCTGGCTACCTGTGGGGCATGATTACCACGCAAGGGATCACCGACCCCACCGTTGCTGGCGACATGATTAACGCCGTTCTCCCAGCCACGGGCCAGTTCCAAAAGGCGTACCCCGGCTACAACGACGCGGTGCGTGCCGGTCACGTCACCAACCCCGGTCAGTACGTCCAAGCGGAAGAAGGCATCTCGAACGTTCTCAAACAAGGCGGCATCCCCGACGCGCTGAACACGCCCGAAACCATCGGCAACATGATCGCCCTTGGACTCAGCCCGAACGAAGTGCAGCAACGGGTGACTCAGGGCTACGACACCTACCTCAACGCGCCCGCCGAAGTGCAGAACTATTTTCTACAGCAATTTGGGGCTGACAAGGCTCCGTCAGCAGCGGCAACGGTGTTCCTCAACCCCCACATCGACCCGACCACGTTGTTCAAGATGCTGAACGGGGCACAGATTCGAGGGGCCGCGGCCGAGTCAAACCTACCCATCAGCGCCGGTCTGTCCCAACGCCTCGCGGACATGGGCGAAACTCTGTCGTCAGCTCGAAGCAAGTTCAACACCCTGACCCAAGAAGCCGGTCTATTCCAGCAGACGGTCGGTGAGCAAGCCAGCCAAACGCCGGTCCCTGGCACTCAGAACATGAACACGCCATTGACAGCGGCCAACCAAGGGGTTGCCGACGTATTCGGGCTCGACGCCAACGCGAACCAACAGGTCAAGCAAGCCGCCCTCGCACGCCAAGATGAATTCCGTGGCGGTGGTGGGGCTATCACGGGTAACGGTGGCGAAGCCCTCGGACTCGGATCTGCGAAAGTCCAAGCCTGATGCACCGGACCCCTAAAAAGCCATCGGGGTCCAAGGGCGCACAAAAGCCCACGCGCAAAGCCGACCCCCTGCACGCCCCCCAAGAACGTCGTTACGCTCAGATGATTCGAGCCGACCGCAAAGAGCCGTCCTACGAAACCCTCGCCGCCCGAGCAAATTTCTGGTCCAACGTGCAAAAAACCAACGCTGCCAACGCTGCCAACGAAAAAGAGTTCCGCATTGCCGGACTCGACCAAGCCAATACGACCGTGCCGATTGACACCGCGACCACGCCGCCACCATTCAACGGGCCGCAATCACCGTTCCCGTTGCCCTAACTGCTACCATCAGCATCGAACAGAAGGAGAACCCATGTCGTTCAGGATCACCGTTAACCCTCAGAACGCCGAAGCGTTCACCGCTGACTCCATCACCGCCGAAGTGGTGAGCAACAACGGCATGAGCGAACTGGAATCGGGCACTTTCATCCCCGCCGCGTTTGCAGCGGCTAAGGCTCTTGTCGACGTGCTGCCCCCCGGCCCGTACATCGTGTCGTTTAACGGCATTGACAACACGGTCGTCCCCGGACAGGCGACGGCCATCGAAATACACGTCGAAACGAGTTACACGGTGCCGCCCGTTGTTCCTGCTCCGGCCCCTGTGGAAGCCCCTGTCGCCCCCGAAGCACTTGCCGAGCCGGTTGCCCCCGAGACTCCGGCCGAGCCCGCCGAAGCGCCTACGGCCCCCGTTGAGCCCGCCTACGACCCGACCCACGACAACGAGGTCGTGGCGTTCGCGCTTGCCGCGTTCGAGGCTGGTGAAGTCCTTGACGACACTCAGACGGCCGACGTCGAAGCGGCCAAGGCACGCCTCGAAGCCAACGGCATCACGCCAGCCTGACCCTCGCCCACACAAGTAGCGTGGGCGCATGAGCGGAATCCCCGGCCACAAGCACAAGTGGACGGACATTTTCGGCGTTCCCAAGGTAGGCGCACAGCCGTCCCTCGTCCTTAAAACCACGGGTGTCAACCCTGGCACCTACGGCGGCGCGGGCCAAACCCCTGTCATCACCGTCGACGCGAGTGGCGTTCTTACGTCGATTTCGGCCACGGCAACGTCGTATTCGCCCTCGGCTTTACCGTTCTTACGCGCGTCTGACTACAGCGTGTCAACATCGTCATCCGACAACACTGCTGCGATCAACTCATGGTTGGCTGCGTGCAACTCAACGGGTAGAGAAGGATTCCTTGACGCTGGAACGTACCGGTTCACGGGGCAAATCCAACTCCAATCCAACGTCACAATTCGAGGCGCGTCGGCTGGTGGGTACTCACCTGCTCACGGTTCGCAACTCAAATACACCGGAACGGGTCTAGGGTCCACAACAACTTCTGGCACGGCTTCGGCCGGCGGCACGTCCGTCGCGGTGAACACGGGCACGCTGGCGGCCGGCTCGGCCGGCTCCCCCTTGGTCGGGACCATCGAAACCACGGGCGGCGACCAGTCCATCACCTACTACGTCGCCGGCGGGATTCTGTATCTCACGACGGGATCATTCATCGCGAGCGTCGCCAGCGGGGCGCAGGTGTGGAACAAGATTCTTATTGGTAATTCCATTGTCGGGTTCACTTCCTATGACATTGACTACAACGTCACGGACGCCTCTTTCGCTGGGACGTTTATTGATATTTCGGGGCAATCGGTATCGTCCGGGATCGCGTCCCACATTAGATTCCACGGCGGCGTGATCGGGGCCGTTGCGGGCAACACCACCGCTTACCTCGTGAGGTGCAACAACTCCTACCTTGTCGGCTTCTACGACGTTGATTTCACCTACGGCTACACCGCCGTCGAAGGTGCGTCCTCGACGTCCGGCACGACAAACATCGTCTACAACTACACCAACGGCCTTAGCCTGATCGGGTGCGGCTTCACCAGTTTCGCTGGACCCACCATCCACAATCCCGGCGAAGGCGCGCTCATTGTTTCGCCCGTTTCTGAACCGACGCCTTCCTTGGTCGCCAAGTTTCTTGTTGCCGACGCTGACGCGCCCGGCTTTAGTTCTGCCAATCCAATCAACACCGCCTGCACCATTCAAGGCGGCTGGCTGGGGGATGCCACGTCGGGAACGTGGATCGCGTGGCAAGGCGGCTCGATCACATCGGTTGGAGTCCAGTACGGCTGGAAGGCAGCAGCCATCACTCTGACCGGCAACGCAAACTCCGTCTCGGTCCTCGGCGGGACAATTCAAAACACCACGGGCGCAGGAATAGCCTTCGCCGGGTACGCGGTCAATTCGGTGGCCGTGGCAGGAGTCGACTGGTCGAACACTCTGAATCGGTACACCGGCACGTCGGGACTGGCGGCTGGGTTTTATGTCGACGCCGGCCAGACCAACATCCCCGGCACTTTGTCCGTTTCGTCGTTTTCGGCGTCGTCCTCGGTCACCGTTCCCCTGAACGCCGGTCCAAACAACATCGGCAACTACCCCACGGGAACGCTGGCGAACGCTTTGAACGATGCGTACTTGCTCACGGGCCTAGGCGACTGGGGAGCGTTCTCCAACGCCACGGTCGCACGCGACACGACGGTCCAGTCCCCGTTCTCAAACGCAGGGACCTTTGGCTATGCGCTGAAGGTGACGGTGGCGACGGCGGCCGGTCCGGGGTTTGCGAACTACAACTCAGCGACGAACCGCACGCCCGTGACGGTTGGGACGGCTCTCACCTCAATGGCGTACATCATCGGGGCGGCATCGAACGTCCTTAGTTCCGGCTTGAACGGGCAATTCCGAATCGGACTGGCGTACTACGACTCGAACAACAAATACATTTCGGCGTTGACCGCAGGGACGTTGAGCGCCGGCGTGACTGTCAATTCGTCAACGTGGACCCAGATGACCTCCACGACCACGCCGGCAACCTCCATCGGAGCCATTACGGCGGTGTCGGTCACCAACTCAACCACCGTCGCGTTCACCCAGACCAATACCTACACCTCCGGTCAAGCGGTTACGCTGTCCGGCTTTACGGGTGCGCTCGCGGTCCTAAATGGCTCATGGACAGTCCTCGCGTCGGGGCTTTCGGGTTCGGGGTATTCGCTTACCATCTCGAACGCGCTGGCAACGGGAGCGCAATCGATCACGGGGATGAGCCCCATATCAACCGTCACTCCGGTCACAGCGGCTTGCTACATCCAAGGGTCGGGCGCTTACACGCCGGTCGGCAACGTCTACTGGGCTTCGTGCTTCTCCATTTCCACCAACTCGTCGAGCGCATGGGTAGCCCCAAACGCAGCGGCAGCGACGCTGGGTCTTTCGACATCAGGCGTAACGGGCGGCGGCCAACGCGGAACTGGTTTCGCGGCTGGCGCGGCAAGTTCGGATGTCGCCACGGTGGGCCAAGTCGTTCTCACATCGCAAGCGGCACCTACAGCGATTGCAGGAGTGACGACGGTCACGGTCGCATCCAACGCTGGGACCGTGCCGGTCACGGCAGGGACAGCCAACTTTACTAACTCGTCGGCGGCGACGATGGCGATCACCCTCGCCACGAGCGGCGCTGTCGACGGTCAAGTAATGATCGTGCGCGTTTACGATTTCTCCGCTGCGAGTCAGACAATCGGTTGGACCAACACGGAGAACTCAACCGTGTCGGCTCCCACCACTTCCAACGGGTCCACGACGCTACCCAAAACGGTGACGTTCCAATTTAACGGGGCAACGTCCAAATGGCGGTGCATTGCCTCGGTGTAGGCGTGCGCTACACTCCTGATCGTTGGAGCTGTCGGGAGAAATCCCTTGATGGCCGACACCCCGGACAGGGGGTTCGTCGCCCCTGTTTGCGTATGCAGACCAGCGGAGCCTCGCGTCCTCGGTAGCGAGGGGACTCTGATTTTCACCGAAACCCAATCCTCGTGGCGTATCTCCACGTCACGGGCGTAGAAACGGAGATGACATGGCAGGAATTGACGACATTGACCTCAACGACCCGGATGCTGGTAGCCAACTGCGTACTTTCGCAGTAACCGCCAGCCAGAAGGCGTCGGAGGCTGAGGCACGAGCCGCAGAACTTGAGCGCAAAGTTGCTCTCATGGAAGCCGGTATTGACTTGTCCACCCGAAAGGGCCAAGCCTTTGCCGAGACTTTCAAGGGCGACATTAAGAGCAAGGACGCGATTCTGGCCGATGCCGCGGAGTTCGACCCGACGATCATCGCCGGACAGTCGACACCTGCCGCCACCACGACCGAAGGGAACAACACGGCCACCACGACAACGGAAGGCACGCCGACCAACGAACCCACCGGAACCGCCGAGCGCAACGCTCTGACGGACGGGGCCAACTCTGGAACGCTCGCCCCCCCGGACCCCGTGCAGGCCAGCCACGACTTCTATCAGAACGCAATTCGCAGCGGTGCCCCTCAGGACACCGCCCGCGCAGCTGCGTTTGCCATGCAAGTTCAGGCCAAGTTCGCTGAGATCAACGGGAACTAAGGAAATGGCTCTGACGCCCAGCAACCGACCGCCTCACGACGACGCTTTGTGCGGAACTCGCGAGTACGGAGATTGTTTCAAGTGCGTCATCCAAGGCGTTCGACTTGGGAAGCCCTCGGACTTTCCAACGCGCACGTATTCCAAAACCCCCCCGCGAGGTTCCAGCAATTCCTATGAGGCAGGGATCCCGGTATCACACCGGCCCGATGGGTCAGTGATGCCGTATCTCCGAAGTGATGGCGAAATCATGGGTCAAAAAGAGTACGACTCCAAGCGCCGTGTCATCGAAGAAAACAGAAAGCGGCTGGCAAACGCCAGTTCGTCCCCTCAAAACTAAGGAAAGATCATGGCAAATCCGGGTACTGGTCAGTCATATGACCTCCCCACTGGTGTACGTCTCGATATCGAGAACTTCATCACCACGCTTGACCCGTTCGAGGTCGCCCTACAGGGCATGTACGGCGCAGACGGCCTTTCGGCCCTTGCTGTCGGAGAAGCCACTGAGGTCAAAGTCGAATGGCTCGAGGAAAACCTGCTCCTGCCCAAGACCACGCTGTCGTCTCAGATTTCGACGACCACGGCCACGACGATCAACGTCGCCACGGCCGATGGTTTGCGATTCCAGACCGGTGACGTGGTTCAGGTTGGCTCCGAGCAAATGAACATCACCGGCATTTCCGGTGGTGCGCTCACCGTGACTCGAGGCTGGGCTTCGACCACCGCTGCGACCGCCGCCACTGGCGCAACGATCATTGGCGTTGGTTCGGCTTTGGCCGAAGGTTCCGACCCGCCGCCGGCCCGCATGAAGGACCGCGTGGACGTCTACAACTACACGCAGATTTTCGGTCCCGTGGCGATCACGCTGTCGGCCACCGAAAATGTCGTGCAGAAGTACGGCATTCCGACCACGGAGTTTGACCACCAGGTCATGCGCCGTTTGCAGGAGCAGGCGGTCACCCGTGAGCAGGCAATCATCAACGGTCAGCGCTACGTCGGCACCGGCTCAGTCGGTCGCTCGATGGGCGGTCTGTCCTACTGGTTGTCGTCGAACGTGGACTCGTCCACCACGACGATTTCCGAGTCGGCGGTCCTCACGCAGCTGACCAACTGCTTCAACAACGGTGGGCGGCCTGACCGTTTCCTCGTTGGTGCGAAGCAGAAGCAGACGTTCTCTCAGGTCCAGTCGGGCAATATCCGATTCGGACGCCAGGAGAACGGCCGTGGTCAGATCGTGGACTTCTACGACTCGGACTTCGGGCGCATGTCGATCATCCTCGACCGCTGGTGCTTGCCGAATCAGGCGTTCATCTTTGCCCGCGAGCAGGTGGAACTTTGCCACCTTCGCCCGTTCGGGTTCGAGATGCTCGCCAAGACCGGTGACTCCATCAAGGGTCAGGTTGTCGGTGAGTCCACGTTGAAGGTGCGCCGTCAGTTGCACGGTGCGCAGTTCAACGCACTGACCTAGCCACCACAGGTCGAACGGGCTGGTCTATCCTTCGTGGGTAGGCCAGCCCGTTTGGTCTTTGCAAAGGAGTCACATGAAGGCGCAGAAAGTAGACAACACGGGCGAAATCATCGGCCCTCCGATGGCCCCGTACCAGGTTCTCATTTGCGGTTGGGTTCTCAACAACACGTCAGGTTCAGCCGTCATCGTGGACTTCTACACGGTGGACGGCACCACAGACGGTCGAGCGCCAGCCGCGCCAAGCGCAAGCGGCGACAAGATTTTCAGCATCACCGTGCCGGCGAACTCGTCCAAGGAATTCCTTGCAGAGCAGGGGATTTACCTGACCAACGGGTGCTTCGTGAAAACGGGTGCTTCGGGCTGCGTAGGGTCGGTCTTTTACCGGTGACCGATTCCCCTGTTGTCGAACCGTTTGTCATTGGATGGGCAGACCCCGGACAAGTTTCCGGCTGGTTTGCCCATTCTTTGCAGGAAACGTTGCGCGCCGCGGGCACGGACATTTACCGAGGGCACTTTCGCGTCGAGTCGGGGCCGCGCATCGCGGAAGCTCGTAACGACATTGTTCGTTCTTTCCTGACCCGTGAGGACTGGAAGGACGTCGAATGGTTGCTGATGGTGGACGCCGACATGAGTTGGCACCCCAGCGCCATTGAAGAACTGTTCCGCGGGATGCGGAACACCGAGGGCAAGGTCACGCACCCTGTCGTCGGTGGCCTGTGCTTCGGGGGAGGCCACGGCCAGATCATGCCGACGACGTACCGTGTCGTCGACCCAGCGACGAACAACGGTTCTCCCGTTGGCATCGTCACTGAATGGAAGGAAGGCGAGTTTGTTGAAGTCGACGCCACTGGCGCGGCCTTCCTGCTCATCCACCGGGGGATCCTCGAGATCCTTGGTGGGCTCCACGGCGACCCCCACCCGTGGTTTGCCGAAGGCGTGTACGCCGGTCGGACCTTCGGAGAGGACTGGACATTCTGTATGCGCGTGCGAACGGGCGACGGAACAAACGCGTGGCCGATCTACGTTGCCACCTCCGCCAAAGTCGGGCACCACAAAACCGTGTTGCTGGACGAAACGATGTGGCGCACCGGTCAATCGAACCTGACGCCCGTGGCCCCACCGCCGCAAGCGATCGAACTAACCGAGCAACGCATCATTGTCCCCAACCGCGCCATGCGCCGCGCAACGATCAAGGTCAAGTAACCCATGTCGTTCACCCTGAAACAGTTGGTGGACGATTGCTTTGACGAACTCCGTGGCACCACGCGCGACCAAATCAACTTTTTGGCGGCCGCCCTTGACGCGCCTTCGGCTGGAACGCAGGAAACCATCTCGTTCTCCTACGACCTTGGGGGTATCGTTCCGAACTCCACGCTGGTCGTAGGAGACGAAACCCTCTACGTCATCACCACGAACCCCTCGGCCCTCACCGCCGTCGTTGTTCGAGGATGGGACAACACCACGCCGGCGACCGCTGCTCTCGGGGCGTCCGTTTTGGTGGACCCGCCGTGGACGCGCTCGGTGGTGACGCAGCGGATCCGCGACGAGATCCGTTCGTGGGGCCCGCAAGTGTTTGCCATCAAGCAAACCGAGCTCACAATGGTTCTCAACCAGCGCGGGTACGACTTCTCCGTGAGTGACCAAGTGATCGACGTGCTGCGCATAACCGCGCAGCAAGTTCCGACGTATGACCCGTTGTACGGCTGGAACCTAATGATCAACTCGAACACCACGCAGGCCATTCAGGAATACCCGTTTCGCTACGACGCCAAGGCCGACACCAGCGTGTTCCCATCGGGCAGGGCCATCTACTTCACCGACGCGACACCGGCGTACAACGGCAACATCAACGTCATCTACTCGTGCGCGTTCGACGTCGACACCAGTTGGAACGATTCGACCGACATGCTGACGCAGGTGGGGCTTGACAGCCGCGACCTCGACATTCCCAAGTTCGGGGCTATCGCGCGCTTGCTCAAGTCCATGATGGTGCGCCGTTCCATGCTCAACGTCATGGGCCAATCTCGCGAAGATCAGGACGTGTCAATGGCGACCATCGGGCAGGCTGCGACGGAGTACCGGCGCACGGCCGACTTGCGCTTGGCCGACGTGCGCGAGCGCCAATTGACTGACTGGCCGTACCGCTCAACGAACTTCTAGGAGGGCCAGTGGCGAAGTTCAAGACCTTCCACAATCCCTTCCACACCCCGTTCAATTACTTCACGGGTGGCTCGGCACCAAGCGAAGTGCCGTTTGTTTACTCCGTGTCCATCAACTCGCACCCCTACGAACTCGAGTGGGGCCCGAACGCGGCGACTGAAATCACGACGCTTCCCATTCGGCGCCAGTCCATTGACGATTCCCCTGAGCCCGGCGAGCAAACGTTGTCGGCGGCGGGTTTGTTCCCACGCGCTCAAGACAATTGGTTCCTCGGTGCCGGTCAGAAATACATGGACAACCGGTTCGCAATGGCCGGCGTGTACCTGCACTCGGGAGAATTGCCGTCGATCCGAACGCGCTTTTGGAAATCACAAGGCGTCAACGTGTGGAACTACGGTTCGTTTTCGTTGCTCCCCGGCACCAACGCGGAAGCGACGTCAACCTCGAACTTGTTGATCGCGCAGGTAGGCAACTACATCATTCGCACGGACGGCAAGGACATTTACTACACCGCGTCCCCCGTGGTGCATGGGACTTCGACGTGGACCAAAGTAACCAGCGGCGTCACCAACACCAACGTCATCACCAGCCTTGCAACGGACGGCACGCGTCTGTGGTTTGCGTGCGGAAGCCAGGGCGTCTTTGTCCTAACCGCTGGCACGTGGACGGTGACCGCCGCCGCGACTCCGGCGCACCTGACCGCTCCGCAAAGCTTGACCGTTGCCGCCGAAGCCACCGGCACCAAGAACGCGACCAACCTTCCTGACGGATCAACGACGTACTATGTCAGCGCCGTCGATGCTTTTGGCAACGAAACGGCGGCGACTAGCGCCACGGTCACCGTTGCCGGCACGCCCATTTCCTTGACGTGGGCAGCGAACACCAACGCCACGGCGTTCAACGTTTACCGCGGCACGAACACGCTGGTCTACACGGGGGCCATTCCCTCATTTGTGGACGATGGTTCGGCAACCGGGACCACGCAATCCCACCCCACCACGGACGGCACGGGCACGACTCCGTACCCTGCGACGTGGTTGCTGTACGCCAAAGGTCATTTGCTGGCTTCGACTGGCCGCGACCTCGTGGAGATTCTGGCGAGCGGCAACACGACTTTCATCTACCAGCACGTCAATCCCTCGTTCACCTTTACCACCGGTTGCGAGTGTGAAACAGCGATCCTTGTTGGGGGGTACGCCGGAACGGTGTCGTACATCGGGGCCGTAGCCCCCGACAGCGCGACCTCGGGGGCTACGCTTGCTCCCCCTGTATGGGCGACGTCGTTAGGGGTTGGAGAACAAATCAACTCGATTGTCTACGAAGCCGGTGCGGTCCTGCTCGGAACGTCGCGTGGAATTCGTCAAGGGTCCAAGCCGGACAGCCTTGGCGTTTTCAACGTTGGCCCTGTTATCAGCGACCCCGGCAGCGTCGAGGCGGTGGCGTGCTACGGCCAGTACGGGTATTTCGGCTGGTCCAACATGAACATGTCCGAAGCATGGGCATCGCGCACGACGGTAGGTGGCGTGGGGCGTTGCGACCTTAGCCAATACACAGATCCCGGCATTCCGGCCTACGCAACCGACATGGTGGGCGCAACCGCCGGCGTCACTACGCAGGTCACCATCGTCAACGGGCAACCGTATTTTGTGGTCAACAATTCGGGGACTTACACGCTGTACGTGCCCTCGACCAGTGTGGTCGCGTCCGGTTGGTTGGAGCCGGGTTGGGTGCGCTACGGAACACTTGAGTCCAAGATCCTCGTCGACGTAGACATTCAGCACGAACCGTTGCCCGACGGTGCGACGGTTTCCTATGACGTCGTGGCTCAGGACATGTCCACCACCACGCACGCCGGATCCAATTCCGTCACCAGTTCGACCGGCCTCGACAACCCGTTCTCGGCCGGCCTTACCGTGGGCGACCGGTTCATGCCGATTATCACGCTCACCCAAGGGTCGGACCCGACGCAATCGCCGTACTTCACCAGCCACATTCTGAAAGCGTTGGTGGTCGCTCCGCGCCAAGACCAAATCACGCTGCAGCTTTTGTGGGCCGACCGCGTGCGCGACATAAACGGGGACACCAAATCCCTTGACACGTGGAACGAATACGCGTACCTCAAGGGTTTGGAAGAATCGGGCGAAGTCGTGCAGCTCACAATGGGCTCGTATTCTCGTCAAGCGGTCATCGACCAAATCAAGTTCGTCCCCGAACGCCCGAACGACAACCGCGACTGGTTCAACGGCAAATTGACTGTCAAACTTATTTCGCTGACTACTTAGGAGATACAAGTGGCAAACGTAAAGATGCAGTACGCAGGTGGGGCCGTTTCGACCACACTGGCCGCGGCGATCACGTCCACCACGGCGACCACGTTTACCGTTGTGTCAACGACAGGGTGGCCGGCGTCGGGGACCGCGTTCTCTTTGACCATCGACCAGGGCGATGCCAACTTGCAGGAAACCGTGCGCGTTGTGTCGTACTCGGGGACGACCGTGACCGTGGACCAGCGCGGGTGGGACGGCACCACGGCGCAGACGCACTTGGCTGGCGCGCCCGTTGTCCACACTCCTGACGCGACGACATTGACCGACATGCAAACAAAGTTGTGGGCGATGACCACGGCGGGCGACATGGTGTACCTCAGCAACGCCACTGGCGCGGTGTGGTCGCGCATCGGCATCGGGTCGGCCAACTACATTCTGCAATCGAACGGGTCAATCCCGACGTGGGTGTCGAACCCCGGGCTTTTGATTGCCAACAACCTGAGCGACGTGGCAAGTGCTTCGGCCTCGAGGTCGAGCCTCGGGCTGGGAACTGCCGCCACGCACGCGTCAACGGACTTCGATGCGGCAGGAGCCGCAGCAACGGTGCAGACCAACCTCACCGCAGAAGCGGCGACCGCGCGCGCGGCCGAATCCGCAGCCCAAGCAACCGCGAACGCCGCCGCCGCCAAATCCGCAAACCTGTCCGACCTTGCGAGTGCGTCCGCGGCTCGATCGAGCCTCGGCCTCGGGACGGCTGCGACTCACGCGACGACAGATTTTGACGCCGCTGGAACCGCTGCAACCGTAAGCGTCAACAACTGGACGGCAAAAAGCGCGAACTACACGGCTTCGGCGGGCGACAGCGTTCTTATGTCGGGCGCGTACACCGTCACGTTGCCGACCCCAACCCTCGGGACAGTCGTGCGCGTCATGTCGGCCAACGGCACCGGGTCCGCACCCACTACGGTCACGGCTGCAAGCGGAAACATCAAGGGCTTGGGCGTTGCTGCAAGCGCAACCAGCATTTTGCTCGGGGCGACCGGAGCTCACGTCACTTTGTTTGCCGACGGAACCAACTGGTACATCGTCGAAGGGGCCCAAGACTCAGGCTGGATCTCGGCCACGTTGACGAACTCGTGGTCCGGTGGGGTGTCGTATCGACTGACCGGCAATATTTTGCGATTCAACGGCCAAGCAGGGTCCGGCTCGGGCACGACGTCCGCGTTTACGTTGCCGGCCGGTTACCGGCCTTCGGGGTCGCAATACATTGCTTCCGCGGCAAACGGCTCGTCGGCGGGGTCTGGAAACTACGAAGGCGCTTTCTTGTTGGTGGGCTCGGACGGAACAGTCAAGCCCTACATCAACTCAAGCACCGCTTCGGTCTACTTCAACACGTCGCTCACGATCGACTAACCACCCACTAATGCCCATCAAAAGGTAGGGTTCTTCACATGGCAAACAGTGGACTGGTCAATTCGCAAGCGTGGGCAAAGTGGGCTGTTGAAAATCGCGCCCACGCCAATTACACCGAAGGGCCAGAGCGCATGAGCGCAATCGGCGTGTGGCCCCCGAAGTTGCCACTGAATTTCGATTGCTCGGCTTTTGTGACGTGGATCCTGTGGGTATCCGGTTGTCTGGACCCCAACGGTGGGACCGCCTACACGATCGAGAAGGGCCAGTACGTGTGCCACCGCGAGGGCTACACGGGGACGTTGCTGGCGCACCTGCCCCACGTCACGGACCCCCAAGTGGGCGACCTTGTGGTGTACGGAGATGGAACTGGCTGGCACGTGGCGCTCATTGTCGGAGTGTGGGGACCGGACATTTTGACCATTTCTCACGGCGAGCAGGGCGACCCGAACTACGTGTGGTCGCACGCGCCCATCACTCAACACCAAAACGGCCACGCCATCGACACGCGCACGCCGCGGACCTTTCTCCGACCGAACTATGACATTGTGGGGGTCGAACACCTTGCGCCCACGGCGCACGTCACCATCCCCCCTAAGCCCCCGGTAGCGCCTGCCCCAATCCAACCGGCCTCGACCCCTGCCCCGAAGCCCGTACAGCCCAATCTGGCCCCCGCTCCGGCCAAGCCAGCGGGCCCATTCATCCCTTTGGGCCGTCCGACCATCCAAAAGGGGTCTAAAGGGTCCAGCGTTTCGGTGCTGCAAAAGAAACTGGGGCTGTTTCCGAGCGGAATCTTTGGGAACAAAACCTACGTGGCGGTGGTTTTGTACCAAACACGCAACCACCTCACGGTTGACGGCGTTGTCGGCTCCGAAACGTGGCGTTCGCTGCTCGGGGGGACGAAATAACTATGAAGGTCAGTCACGACAATGTTTGGTCCTAAGCCATGTGGAAGTTTGATTGGGTCGATCCAACAATTGCCATTGGCACAGCCCTCGGAGCGGGCGTAGCCGTGCAAGTCTCATTCGTTCAGCCTCGCCTGCGCAAGCGCGCAAAGGAGCGCGCCGAAGCTGACGAAAATCACAAGTTTCTGACCGGCGTGCCAGCGACGTTGATTACCCCCGAAGTGCTGCCGGCCGCCGTTCGGTTGTCCAACATCGAGCAAGTTGCCAAAGCGACGCTCGAGATGGTCATTGCCATTGACAAGAAGATCACCCCCAACGGTGGGAACACCAACAACATCGGGGACATTCTTCGGCGCAACGCCGAGGCAAATGGAACATGGCTAGATGAAGGAGAACCGCATGACCACGAATAAGCCGCCCACCCACGGCGTTACCAAGTTGGGGCACAAGGTCCACGCCAAGACTTCGGACCATCTGGCCGACCACAGCGCCTACGCACGTTTCAACAAGCGCGCGGCGGTCGCCATTACCAAAGCGGTCGGATCCATGACGGCGGCCTACCTGTTTTGTCTGCTCGCGCTGTGCAGTTTGCCGGCGATCCTGAGCATGTTCGCGGCGTTCCACGGGGACTTCCCGAAGGCCATCGTGAAGGTGAGCATCGTTGCCCTAGTGTCGTGGATTGCCCAGTCGTTTTTGCAGCTCGTCCTGCTTCCTGTCATCATCGTGGGCCAGAACGTTCAAGCCGAAGCGTCCGACGCTCGCGCCGCCAAAACCTTTGAGGACACTGAGCGCATCGTCGATCTACTGGACACCGACACCACGGGCGGACTGTCAATCGTGGTGAAAATGCTGCACGAACTCCACGAACACGTCGAAGCCTTGTCACCTAAGGCTGGGGAATTCACGTCAACCGCCGACCCCACGTTGCCGGCCAAACGCCCCAGCAAGGCCCCTGCTTCCAAGAAACGCCCCCCTGCGCGCTCGTAAGGTATGGTGAGGATGCCCTAGAGCGCTCTAGGGCATTAGAACAAGGAGCAGCAAAATGACTGACGAAAACGCAGTTGCAGCGGAAGATGCGGTCAAGGCCGTCGAAGCCGGCGTCGAAGGCAACATTCCTGGTGCCGTCGTGGATGGCGTCGAAGCGATCGAGCATGTTTCGATCCTGCACAAGTACGTCGATGACGTGTTCGACTTCATTCACCGCATCGAGGGCAAGGTCACTCCTGCACAGCACGAGGAATTGACGGCCCTCACCGCCGACGTTCTCAAGAAGGTCGACCCTCAGGCGGCAGCCACCGCCTAGCACGCCGTTCCACCGCGGCACACAAAGCCCCCGACGCCCACCCCCTTGCGTCG
>Ga0208875_1000093_pt1 | contig 41939 bp, 62 predicted proteins | sample CryBogCBH25Aug08_FD_184612 | JGI IMG/M metagenome (GOLD analysis project Ga0208875, IMG submission 184612) | Freshwater microbial communities from Crystal Bog, Wisconsin, USA - CBH25Aug08 (SPAdes) (version 2) | ecosystem: Environmental > Aquatic > Freshwater > Lake | place: Crystal Bog...
AATCTTGTTCTTGCCCGCTAGGAATTGACTTGTCCAAGACACTCCAGCGCCAGCAGAAGAGTTTGCAACGAGTGTTGTGCCGTCAGCTCCGACTGCGAGGTTGGTGACTGTGCCTGAACCGGTAGCGGCTAGGAGATCGCCCTTAGCGGTGACTGTAGAGGACTGGATCGCGTTAGCAATATTGAATGTACCTGTTGATATGACTGTGGCTATATCGCCCGCTACAAGGGCTGTAAGCCCCGTTACGGTGCTTCCATTAGAAGCTGTGTAGTCAACGCCACGCTCTAGGAGAACGCCGTTGATATAAACCATTTCCTGCCCTGCTGTGTAAGCAAGCGATGTGGAGAAATCATCTGTACCGGATAGCGATGTTTCTCCACCTGCCGCAGCTTTACGCCATTGAGTCATAGTGCCAGCATTTGTAGTCCACTTAACGCCAGCAGTCTGAGATGAGTCAGCAACTAGAAATGAGTTATTTGCTCCCACTCCAACGCGAGCCATAGCGCCAGCGCCTGTTGCAGCAAGAATGTCACCCTTGGTTGTAGGGAGATTGATTAGGTTATTAGCCTCATCAAAATCAATTGCTGTTGGAGATGGGTAAATGATCGCACCGGCAAGGTGGGAAGTGGCTGTAGTTCCATCGTAGCCACGGGTGGTGATTGTTACTGTGCTTCCGCTACGGGAAGTAGCAAGCATCTTTTCTTCGCCAGCAAGCCCTGGATCAATAACAAGGGAGAAAGTGCCAGTAGGCCAGCCAGTTGTAGCAGTTAGGGTAAGGCTAGTAGCAGAATTGGTAATGTTCGATGTGATAGTTGTAGGGGTTGCAGCACCCTGATATTCACGACGACCCATGTATTAACCTACTATCTCTCTAAGTTGGGCATAAAAAACACCACGGACTTTGCCATAAATGTCCACCGCATCGGGCAACCATTGGTAATCATACATGATTACCTGATAAACATTGTCGGCTACCTGCAACGAGACGATATTCTGATTCTGATGTAAGCCAAAAAGGAACTGAAGTTCGGCATCTGAATCCTGCGCCCAGTCTTTATCTCCAAGGGTTACGGTTGGATAGATCAAAAGAGGAACATTCCATTGAGCGCTTCTAACTGGCTTTGGGTAGGCTCTTAAAATCCAACGGGTAAGAACTGGGGTATGTGTTCCATCTGAAATCAGCTTAATAACAATTTGGAAGTTTTCGCCAGCCAATTGCCCTGCGGAAAATGGGTATGGCCCCGATACGCTTCTAGGAACATCAGAAGTTCCAATGATATTTGCATCTGAAGGAACGATATAAGCATCGTTTTTATCAGCAACAATTCCCACTTCGATACTTCCCTGCAATGGCTCATGCTTAATATCGACAAACATGGCAATTTTAGGATCTGAAATTCCATAGGCAATAACGCCACTAATAAAAGTTCCATCAGGAACTGGAACGCTTGCTTCACCAACTAGACCAAATCCATCAACAGTAAAGTAACGCTTATTGTTATAGGTAACTACAGAACGGACATTTCCCAAAACGCCAACTCTTGCACCGGCAACAGTATCAAAAGACATAAGATCCGAAGCATAAGCAGGGACAAGATTAGAAGTAAATGTGGTCAGATCCATGCGACCCAAGCCGCTTGTATAACCGTTGTAATTAGAATTTCCATACCAAACAAAATGATCTTGGGCTTCAAAACAATAAACAGGAGCATCTGTTGAAATGATTCCACCGATAGTCAAAGAACCATCTGAATTAACTGAACAGAATCGAACACCTTTATCTGAGCCAATCATTATGTAACCAAGATAAGCAGAAATAGAACGAACAATTTCCCCATCAGGGAGTTCTGCTGCGACTGTAGGTACAGCAAGAGCTGTGCCATCAGGAAGTACTGCTGTGCGGTAGATAAGGGACTTATCGCCAGCATAACCTGCTGCATAAATTTGAGATTGACCGCCACAAATATCTACCCAAGTAAAGTTACGGGAAGAAAGATCGAGAAGGGCTGAAGGTAAAGCACCACTAGTAGTTACATTATAAAGTTTTCCACCGCCAGCAACCATAAGGCGTGATTTTGTAAAACGAACAAGGCTGGCTGTTCCAGTAGCGTAACTACTTACCGTAGTGCCACCAACAGTTCCTGAATAAATACCATTGCTGCCGTGGGCTGTATAAATAGTATTACCGTCAGTATCAATAGATACTGGATTACCAGTAGCACCTGTTGCGGTAAGCCATGTTGCCAAAGTCCCTGAAGAATACTTAATAGCGCTTCCATCAAGAAGGTAAATATAAGTACCTGCTGCAACACATTGAAGTCCAGTATTGCTACTTGCATAAACTTTAGTTGTGTCGTTAAGAAGTTTTAATTGCCAAGGAGTCCAAGGATCAATTCCAAGCCCATCATGGTAGCGACGGATCTCTGAAGTAGCTCGGTCAAGATAAGTCTGACCTTCTCCATATAGCCAAGTGTCTTGAGATCTACGCCAAAACTGCTCAGGAGAAATTGATTGCTCACCTGGAATATTAGAGTTGTCTGCTTGCTGACGAAGCAAGGGAAGAGACTCGCGCTTAAACTTTGCTCCCCATACACCAATAGAATCTTTATCCCATTGAACGCCGTAATAGTGTCCACCCAAACCAACAGGGAAAGGATAGGGAACTAAATCTGAAGAAGAAGTACCGGCAAATAAAGCGGGAGATGGATCGTATAAGGGGGTATCAAATGTCTCTAGTTCAGCCATTGCTACGCCTTAAAGGTTGGGTAGAGTGCTTCTAGTCTTGCAGCTTCTGCTGAAATACGATTAGCGCGAAGTTGCTGCAATCCACGGGCAGATTGTAGAACTGCTCCTGGTGGAGTTTCACTAGCACGACGAGTATCTCCCTGACCTTCTGTAAAGTTACGCTTGATCTCTCGACCTTCCATCAAACGAATTGCAGCACCTAGTGGTGGCAGATCATAAGCAGATGGAAGCAAGCCAGTAGAAGATACATTAGCAAGGTAAGTGCTAGGCATAATAAAGTTAGAACGATAAACAACGCGAACATTGTAACCAGGATAAGCAGGTTCAAACATCTGCAATGAAAGTCCTGATGGGAACTGGGAAGCATTGGCATTACGATTCAAGCGCCATCCTGTTGTGTGGATGCGTGGGTTATCAAGTTGCGGTCCAGGAGTTAGGTACTTGACTTCATAAATAGACTGAAGGCTGTCGCCAATAGAACCAAGATCATAACCGTTAAGTGTTGCGTTGTAGGTTAGATCAACAGTCTGAATTCCAAATAAACCATTAGCAGGAGATGAAAGATCCCCAAGGTCATTTGCTAGTTGCTTCCAAATTTCATCACCAGTAAAGCGTGGAGATACACGAACAAGAGTTCCTGCTGGAACGCTAAGATCAGTAGAAGAATCTTCACCTGCTTGAACTGTTGCTTGCTGACCGCTTACTGACCATACATAAAAAGTATTTGTGCCAATAGAAAGGCGAGCGCCTGGGCGAATACCAGCCATGTCGTACTGAAAAACAAGAAGACCACTACCTGCTGTGTAATCCTGAGCAAGTTTATTTCTGTTCTCAGCATAACCACTCATTAGGTATGAGCGAGTTTGAGCGATCCAGTCTTGTCCTGTTGTCATAGATTTACCGGTTTCGTATCAGGGGTGTAAACACTTTTGCCTGTAATAGATTCAATAGCGCTAACCGCAGTTTCAATTTTCTTTGCTTGACCAGGGAGTACCTGACCTGATTCAACTTCAAAACGAGTTTCTGCTTTTGCCTCAATATGAGCTGCACCGTCAATAGTTTTAGGTTGTAACCCCTGTTGACGCAAACGCTTATACGCTGGCATATCTTTTTCCCAACGCTTCTCACGGGCTTCAACTGCTTGAGATCCAGGGTGACGGGTCGGCATAGTGCCAACACCAAAGCCAATAGAGCGAACTGCATCTAGTGAGAATGATCCTTCATCAACAGAAAGATGCTCGTCGCAAAGTTTGCAAATATAAGTTTTTTCTACGCTTCCATCTTTTAGCGTTACAAAAGTCATCTTGCGGTTCTGATGGCTACAAGTCATTACGCTCCCTTTCTCACCCGACAATGTTATCACCGTAACCTGCTTGGGTAAGGATGCGCTTTTCTTCATCATTAATGGTGTAAATATGTCCACCATAAAAAACTTTTTTAACGCCAGGAGTTACGCTGATTTGGTTGCCATCAGCATCTGTAACTGTGCGTTCAATCCACAAAGGGGGTTGAATTTCTGTTACTTCATTAAAAGTATTGATCCACACATTAATACCGCGTGGGATAGACGGCTTGAAATAAGCAAATGGGCGTTGCTGTTCTTTAGGGACATTAGGAGTAACAACAGGAACGAGAACGCGTGAAGGGGGTTCAAAGGTTGCCATTGTTACTCCTAACGATAAAGCGGGGGATGAGGCGAGAAAGGTATAAGCGCCTCACCCCCCTAACTTAATTACTGACCGATTGAAGAACCTGATTCAATGCGGTACAAAGCAGCCTGACGGAATACAGCGTATCCGACAAAATGCTTCCAGCCAATACCTGTGAAACGACGCAATGTGTCGATAACAGGTACATCAACGATCTGAGCTTGCTCGCCATAACCGCCACCAGTTGAGAACGCCTTAGCAAGAGCCTGACGACCCATGACAAGAGTTCCGTACACATCGACTGCAGCAACTGCAAGTGTCAATGAAGTTCCTGGGTTAACACCAGTAAGACCAGCAACAGAAACTGTAAGAGTTGTTGTTGATGGAACAGTTACAACTGTGAACTGAGCATTGAAGCCAGTCTGATCTGTTGAACCTGTACCTGATGTTGTTGTAGCACCTGAGATGGTGAGAGTATCGCCAACAGAAAGACCGTGAGCAGCAGAAGTTGTAAGTGTTGCAACACCTGAAGATACAGCGATTGTTGAGATTGTGTATGACTGTGTAGCTCCATCAGAAAAGAATGGTGCGCGTGGTGTTTCCATGAACTGTACGCCCTGGAAGTTACCGATTACACCATTGTAGATACCTGAAGGATCTGAATAGACATGAGGATCTGACCAGTTAGTTCCACCAGTAGCGCCACGGAAATCGTATGAAGCATCAGGGTGGATAAGACCCTTGTACATACCATTGAATGTAGCAACATTCTGCTTGCGGAGCTTAGCAACAGCCTTACGAACATCGTTACCTGCAAGGGTATCGGTCTTAGCAAGAGTTGCGCGTGAGGTCTTTGAACCAGCATAGCCGACCTGTGTACCCTGACCAGCAGCATTACGAGCAATACCGTCTGTTGAGATACCAGCGTTCCAACCAACTACATTTGCAGCGATTGGGTTAACTTCCATGAACGCTGTAGCGCCGAGCTTAGAAGTAAGCTGAACTGCGTTACCGTATTCAAGAGGTGTAACGACAACATAAGAATCTGACATAGCAACAGGAGTTGTGTCTGAAGATTCGTTAAGTGCTGTTGTTGCTTCAGCAAGATCTGAAGCGATTGTGAACTGTACAGATACGCCACGGTTTGTAGCGTTTGTTGACTGAACCTCTACTAGAGCATCGTAATAAAGCTCTGGGCGAAGTGCGTAGTATGCAAGCATCTCATACGCGGCCTTCGAGAGATCCAGCGACGAGGTGGTTGTTAATGCCATTTATTTCTCTTTTCGCTAGAAGTAGGACAGGCTAAATCTTGAACATTTCGCCTGGTTGTTCATGCGAGATAGTGATGTTGTTTTCACGAAGAATCTTCATAATCTCAGAAGGATCCGCAGCGTTACGAATAGCATCTAGTGCTGTAGGAGAAACAACTCCTGTAGAACCTGCTGCAGCCTGTGAAACGCGATCCAACGCATCAAGATCATTCTTGACCTCAGAAGTCTGAGATGTTGCGATCAAACCGTATTCAGTTGCTGCTGCCTTAATTGCTTCTACAGAAATCTCTCCGTCGTATGCCTTGGCAAACAACTTTCCTGTTGGAGACTCAACATCTACGCCTGACTTAATTAGAGCTAGTTCGCGCTTTGCGGCTTCTGCCTCGCGTTGGGCATCTTCTGCCTGGCGCTTTGCAGCCTTGCCTTCCTTCGCTTCCTGCTCTAACTTTCGTACAAACTGACGAGAATCCCTAGCGGGTTCGTTGGTTTCTTCTGGTGAGTTATCTAGTTCTTGATCTTCAAAATCATATTCGCTCATTGCATTTTCCATTTCCGTGTCGCGCACCTACTAGGAATAGTGGTACGGCGGGGCTGATTAAAGGGGCTGGCTCGGAAGCCAAAGACCGACACCACGAAGCCATTCGCGGGGCGACCTTCATCAAGTCTCAACAGGTCTCAGGCAAACGACTTGGAGATTGCCAACAATTACTCGGACCTTCTAGACGAAAGCGTACAGAATGTCTAAGCACTAAGCAACTTAGGCTGTGGCGTTACCCTTACCAAGACCAGTAATACCTGTAGCGTTAGAAGCAACTGCCCCACCCTGATTAAACTCGTTGACACGGGCTTGCTGAAGTTTCTTAACTGCCAAAGTATCTTGAGAATTTAATCCAAATTGAGCATTGATAAGTTGCTGGTTAGTCACGCTACCAGTTGTATCCCCAGGAAGCGCTTGGGCAAACTGACCTTCTTGACCAAGGGTATTAAATCCTGCCTGTGCCTGAGCCTGATTAACACCAGCATTAGCAAGTTGTTGTGCTTGGGTGGTGCTGAGTTCGCCATTAGATGCTAGACCACCATTAAATCCAGCCTGAAGAGCTGCTCCACCGATCTGCATAGCCTTAGCCTGTTGCTGAATAACCTGTGTTGATGCTGCTGGATCCAAAGCCCAAGCAGCAAGACTTCCGGCATTAAGTCCGTAAGTATCTTGAGCATATTTAATAATGTTTGGATCCAAAGAATTTACAGAATCCTGTGCTGCTTGTAAGCGCATTTGCAAATCAGGAGCTGTGACATTGTTTGAAATCAATTTCCCAAGGTAGGCAGTTGTATCAAAAATTCCAGCAGGAATGTTGTATTGCTTAAGAAGTTCAATATCTGCTTTTTCTTTATTGATGTAATCTGCTTCAGTAATACGCTGTCCTCGAGCAGCCAAAGCAGCCATTCCTGGAAAACGATTTGCATAATCTTGGCTATTGCGAATGTCGTTAATAATTTGTGCTGCGGGAACGCCAGCCTTAAGTTGGTTATAAGCATTATTGGCAAGAGTATTTAAACCAGCCTGTGTGAGAATATCAGAAATAGAGTTAATCGCAGAAGTATCTGCTGCATTAACCTGTGATTGACCTTGAACAAGTTTGACGGATGTGCCATCAGACATTGGTTGGTAATACCAGCCATCAGATCCAAGAATGGCTTGTCCTACTGCTGTAGCAGTTGTACTTCCCGTGCCAGTACCGCCAGTACCTGAACCGCTACCAGCCCCTGCGCCACCCGCAACTACGGGATTTTTATAAAGAATTGGGTTTCCATCAGGTCCAAGAGTTTGACCATAATGTGTTCCTGCAGGAGCAGGATGCGCTTGAGCGTAAGAAGAAATAGTATTAGCAATTTTTTGATTTGTTGAAAGAGGTGCTGCTGCAACTGGGGTTGAAACAATCGGAGAAGTGTTTCTTGGATTTGTGTCAGTAACAACAGGGCTGGAATCAGGTTCTGTCAGTTTTGCGCTTTGAGTAATTGTTGGCGCATAACTGATTGCTGCAGCTTGATCTGCTGCACTTGGCGTGTATGTGGAAGTTGGGGTAGCAACGCTTCCGTCGTCAATTAAACCTCGACCTGTATAGATAGCCATATCTCTCCCTAGAATCCGAACATTTGCTTGATTTGAGAAGCAAGATTAGCGGCTTCATTCTTTGCCTGATTAGTGTAATCGTATCCGTATTGTGGATCAGTTTTAATCTTATTCATAACATCAGACATATTGGCTTGAGTTGAAAGACCAGGCTTTGCTGGATCTGTCTTAACAAGAAGTCCCTGCCATTTTGGATCTTGCCAATTTACTTGATCGGGAGAAATATCTAAAGTATTGGCAATGGTTGTAGCAAATGGTTGAAGGTAAGTCTTTGGAGCAATACCGGCATCAATTGCTGCACTCATCCATGGGAAAAGGCTTTTAGCCTGATCTTTGGCGTATTGGGTAAAGATCTGTTCAGCATTGCCACCAAGGGCAGGATTCTGATTGCCAGGGGCAATGATTCCTTTGATAAAGGATTCCATTTGTACTGGATCTTTAGGAAGCGGAATACCATAGTTGCTTGCAATTGCAGCCATATCGCTAATGGTTTTACCAATAGTTCCACCAGGAATTTTGGCAGTTGGATCATAATGGTACTGAGCAGTTAATGCTGCTTTGATTTGATCTGTAGTAGTCCAGCCGTTGACATAGGCATCTTCTGCAACTTTGTTTAAAGATTCTGCTGAAAGATTTAACCCAAGTTCGTTAGCAACTGGGGTTACTGCTGAATCAAGGGTGTTCTTAACATTTTGATTGTAAGTTCCTACATCAGAAATCTTTTGAGCCATGGCATCTCGAACCGCTTTGCCATGTGTGCCAAACCAACTTTCTTCAGGCTTAACTTCGACAACATTTCCGCTTGCATCAACAGCATGGGTTTTAATGTAATCGGTATAAGCCTGACCCTGAAGTGCTGTTCCATTTTTACCTGCTGTAAGGGCAGACTTAAGAACTGGACCAATAGAAGGGTCGTTGTACCAAGCAGCAATAGAACCAAAATTACTATTTAAGAAATCTTGAGTTGCTTGGTCAAAATTAACATTTGTCGCTGTTTTGGCAACTTGAGTAGAAGATACTGTTCCACCTGAAGGAACTTTTGCTTTAGGTGAGTGGATAACTGTTTGTGCCATTATGCGCCCTTCAACATTGACATGAACTGACTAAGACCATCGGCTGCAGCCTGAGCTGATGCTTCGGTTGGATTCTGCTGAGCAGCATAGTTAGCCGCAGCAATGCTTGCTGTAGGTGGTGCTTCAACTGCATTGATTCCAGGCTGAGTGCTTTTAATTGGCTTAGAAGCTGTTTGACCTGTTTGTTCAAATTGAATTGGATTGGCAGGTGCATTAAATGCTGCTGCTTTCTTAGCATCAACTTTAGCGTTACCATATGAAAGAACAAGATCTTGATATTTCTTGGCAAAATCTGCTGCTTCTGCAGGAGATGCTGAACGACCAAGAGTTGTGGCAAATGCTGTTTGCGCTGCAGAAGTTAGATCTGCCTGAGCGGGAACGCTGACTACGGGAGTTGTAGTCTGAGTACTGTTAATAGTACTGAAAGATACGCCACTCTTTTTAGCATTTGTTGCAGTTGTGTTAAGGAATCCAGCAACGCTCATTTGATTGCTAGGCATCGTTGTATTTACATTGTGAAGGGTAGTAATAAAACTACGAACTGCAGTTACATCTTGGTTAGTCCAGTTAAGGCGAAGATCTTTGGCTGTATATCCCGGAATGGTGTTTTTGAGAATATCTCGGATGCCACCCCAGTTTTTGTTATTGGTTGCAGCCATAGCATTGATCGCTTGATAAATCTGATCTCCGGTCATCTGACCATTTTTAGGAGTGTTAGGAAGCCCAAGCCCAGTTACATCGTATGAAGCCTTTGCTGCTGCAGCCCAGTTAGAATCGGTTGTTCCACCGCCAGTTGGCAATGTAGGAAAACTTGAACCAAGGTTATCAACAGCAGAATTACCAGTTTTTACTGAATTGGTATTACCTGCTTTTAATCCTGTAGATGTTTTACCCATTACATTCCTTCCAATGGACCGTACTTAGACTGATAATACTTTTTGTAAAAAGCAGCAAAAGACTTATCTTGCAAAGATAGTTCGACAGCACCTTTACGGAAAGCATCCATTGCAGATGCAAGTGTAGTGCTATCTATCGAATCCTTGCTTATTAAGGATTGAAGTTGATCGTTGTAAGCAACCAATTTATCGTAAAACGGAAGGTAAGCGGGGGCTGCTTTTTGAACATCTTCGCGTTGCTTGCTAATGGCTGCTTTTTGATTGGCAACTGCGATAAGGATCTGAGCCGAATCCCACTTTGGATAGACATGGTTTACGAGATCATTGATAGTCGCAGTAGAAACCTTTTGACCGCCAACCCGAGGAATGTCTGAAGGCCAAGCGTAGTTTCCACCCCTGCGGTTTGCCTCAAGAACTGCAGCAACCTTGGTCATTAACTGAGAGCGAAGGTTCCAGCCAGCGTTCTGCTGAGCTGTATAGTTAAGGTGATCTTGGCTTGCCCAATCAGCCTGTGAGCCACGGTGTAGGGCATTGCCAATCTCCCATGCACCTTCTTTGATGGTTGACCAAAGTTCTCCACCCAATTGAGTTGGCTTCTTTCCGTTTGGGTCATTACCAATTAAAATATTGGAAAGGTCACGGTAAGCAGGGATAAGGGCTGCAATTGCTTGAGCCGAATCCTTAGTTGTAATTGGCTGAGGTGAAACCATTGCCACAAAGAGTTGCTTGAGAACATCGTATGGAAGTCGGTTAATTCCACCAAACTGACCAATGCCTACACCATGGAAGAATGGGTTGAACTTTTCTACTTCCTTAAACAATGGCAAATTGGTTTCCATCCATTGCTTAATCTTTTTACCATCTGATGAGTCGTATGCAGCAATAGCCGCAGCAGTCATTAAGCGAGCGCCAGGGTTATCGAGGATATGACCACCCAACTGACGCATAACTGTCTTTTCAAACGAGAATGGGAAGAAGAACGCATTGACTGTTTTTTCAGCAGCGGTGCGATTTCCATAAGAATAGATGTTGTCAAATTTCTTGAGAACAGAAGCCTTGTCAATCTGAGATACATTGCCACCGGCATCGGCAAGCGCGGCATTGTGCAAGTAATAAATATTACGAGCCTCAATAGCGCGTGGGTTGTAAACATTGTAAATATCGTTTTGATCGAATTCTTTGGTTACATAATCAGTTACTTCTTTTTGAACTGGGTTTGCTCCAAGATACTGATCGCGTAGTGCGTATGCCCGTGCTTCTTCTTTTGGACCCAATGCCTTTAAAGCATCGGCTGCATTAAGGGTAAATGGAATATCTTCGGTAACGCCCTTGAGAGCAGACTTAACTGCGCGAAGATAGGCAAAGCGATATGAACCTTGATAACGGAATGAAAGCAACTGCTTTTGAATATTGCCAGTTATATCGAGAATATGTGCGCCATTAACGCCCAATGGAATATTACCCAAACCAAATGTGCTTCCAAGCATTTTGGTTAATGGGCTTTGACCATTGACATAAGTTGGTGCGTCACGAAGTCCCTTTTGCATGGCATAGTAAAAATCATTAGCGGCTTTTTTGCTAATTCCTACTGCCTCAACTTCACGACCAAACTTATCTGTAATAAGTTGATTGTCCCCACCTTTATTGGTTAAGGCATCTACAACCTGCTTGCGAGTCCAATATTGAGGACCTACATCTTTTGTTAATGAATTTTTGATTGCAGCCTTAGCATCCTCACGGGTCATCTTTGGATCAGAAGCCATGAGCTTCTTGATTTCATCTTCCCACATTCCACCCCTGAGTGGGCGAATAAATTTGCTTGTGCGAGAAGTAGCAACTGCAAGTTGACCTGAGATAAATAGATTCATGTCAGGCTTAATAACATTCTGTAAGAAATTAGTCATACGAGATGCAGTAGCCCATGCAGGATAAGCATCAGGGTTTTCAGACAAATGATCTTGAATATTGTTAAGCATCTGAGAGTACGAATGTTGCGCTGCAACTGATGGTTCTACCTGTTGGAAATCAAGACCTAATCTGTCTGCAAAGCGAGACATTAGATTTTGAGAACGACCAAGTACATTTAATGGAATTGGTGTATTGGCAAACGCATGACCAATATCAGTTCCATAAACTAACTTTCCACCAAGAGCTTCAAGTTTAGCAACTGATGCTCTGAAAGCAGGAGAAGCATCCGCAGCCAAATGAGCATCGCCAGCAAGCAAATGAGAACGCTCAACTACAAGATCAATAAGATTTTTGGTAGGAACATAAAGTAAATCTTTAACATTTCTGTTGAGTTCTTCGCCAAGGTATTGAAGCACTTGATTGCGAAGTTGAATTTCTGCTTTAGTAGCAGAGTTGTAATTAAAATTCTTTGGGAGATCAGAGACCTTAGTTGTGTTTTTGCCACCAGCAAAAAGTGTTTCTAGGTCAGAATTGTCATCAAGTGCTTTAGGAGCTACATATCCAGGCTTTGCTTTTTCTAATTGATTGTAGAATTGCATTGCTTTGGCTTGTGCATCATTTGCTGTTTGACGCTCTGTATTCATGTGACCAAAGCTAGGAATAAGAGTTTGGTCATTAAGTGCTGCTTGTTCAGCATCTGTAATGCCTTGCTTAACTCCCTGTGCGCGAAGTTGCTTTGCCAATTTTGTTTGTGGTGTTACAACATTGCCATCAAGATGTGGGGCAATTTCGTTACGCATGATTTCATCGCGCTGAAGTTTGTTCATAAAGTCTTTTGCATAAATATAAGTTTTATCAGACTTCATGTTAAGAATAGAACGGTTTAAATCTTTTGCATATAGTCCAGGCTTGAGCAAATAACTTTCACGGGCTTGCGACAAAAGATTTGGATCATTCAAAATTGCATGAGAAGTTTCACGCATAAAGTTTAATCTTTGGTCATCTGTCATTGCTTGCTGAGTTAATTTAGAAGCAAATGGAGCATTAACAGATATTCCTGTTTTTGCTTCTAAGAGCGATTGAGCGCCATGCCATGCAGCCATTTTGTTAAGATCATGAAAAATGCTTGCATCAACTGCTGATTGTGGGATACCTGCTTCTGCTGCCTTAGCAACTGTGGCTTTATAACTTTCGCCAGTTCCGCGTTCCCAGTTAGCAAGGACTTGATTTTGATTAAGTCCATCAACCAACTTTTGACGAGCGTTCTCTACTTTTGATCCAATCACCGCAGAAGGAGCTGCAGAAATATCGTAAGTTGGGGCATGAAGTCCTACTTGCAAAAGGTTAAGAGCATTTCCTTCAATACCGGCAATTGGCTTTAAGTTTTCAAGAGCCAAAGCCTGACCGCCATTTGGATCACCAAGGAAGTTTTCGGCATTACCAATAAGTCCAAGTTTTAATCCTGCTGTTCCTGTTGCTGCGCCAATTTTTCCAATAGCACCAACAATGGGCAAACGATATGGCGTTGCAAGAAGTGCGCGGTTTGCTTTCCATCCATCAGCAAGACCTGTAGCAACCTTGTTAACGCTGTTCATAAAGTTAAGGGTTGGAATATTTTGCAAAGACTTTGTAAATGCGAAACGACGCATACCATCTTCCGTCTCAGGAAGAATAGAATTCATTACCCACTTGCCAACTTTGCCTTGCTGGAAAGCAGAGTCAGAGCCAAGGTCTGTAAAGAATGAACCTGCAGTTGTTTTTGCTCCTGCTGCTTTACCTGCTGCAGTTGCACCCTTAATTGCAAGAATTCCTTCTTCGCCAAGTTTTCCAATAGTTGATGCGGTAAGAGCTGTGCTTGCAACATTTACCAAATCTTGCATACCCAATGGGGTTTTCAAATACTGATCTAAATTCTGAGTTTTTTGATTCTCAATAATTCGACCAGCAGAATCAAATGCGTGTGGAATCTGTGCCGCTAGTTGAGTTTGTGGTTTTACACCTTCTAAAGAACTAACTGCATTTTCTTCTTTAAGAAGTAATTTACCAGGAACTGCCAAGGCTTTTAAGGCATCTCCTAAAGCAGATTTGCCCATGCTAACAACAAGCGGAATTGCTTTGTTGAGAAACGTCGGTCCAAATATGTCGCTAAATAATTTACCAGCGCCAAATGTTCCTGCTGCTGGCTTGTTTTGCGTATCAAGGTGCATTTGATATGACTGGTTATTCCAGTCTGCAGTCCATACTCCATTTGGCTTAAGGTTTTTTCCATAACCTGCAGCAATCATCTGATTCTGAATATCAGTAATAGTTTCGTTTGGAATTGATGGAACACCAGTATTTTTAAAATGGTCATTCATCTGTTGAGCAATTGTTGGTGGTTGCTTAACAGTAGGTTCGCCAAAGAAATGTCCTACGCCTTGCCAAATATCAGTAAGACCGTTTTTTACAGTTTGCAAAATGCTATGCCCACCAGGGGTATTGCCAGTTTGCTGACCTACGGCTACCTGAACATTTGGATCTACATTGCCACTACCCGTTGCATGGGCAGTATCAATAAAGTTTGCTAAAGACTGAGCATTAGGATCTGCCTTTTGCTGAGTATTAACATTGGGCGTAATGTTTGGCATTAGTGTGGCATCTGATTTTCTGCTTGAAGGGCAAGATAATTACGAATGTAATTCACTTGTGGAGAAACATTATCTCCAAGTGAATTTAACAATGTTAATGCCGAAGATGCTGGATTGGTTTGAATTGTTTGTGGCATCGCTTCCGGACCAGCACCAGGGCCTGTTGGAAGTCCTGTTGTGATAGGCAATCCATGAGTTGTTGGCTGAGCCAATGGAGTTACTGGTTGCATACCTGCCATTGGAGATGCGCCACCTTGTTGTGCTGGAGCAGTAGGAGTTGCAGGAGCAGGTTGTATTGGACTTGATGTTGCTCCCATAGGAACTGCTTTTTGTGCTGCTAATTGTGCGCCAGCAGATCCATAGGCTTGCCCAGGAACTGCTGTTGCAGCAAGTTTATTTGCATTAAGGTTTTGACCTTGTGGACCTACAACATTTGCACCGTTCATGTCTGTACGGTTTGCGTATGCTTTTCCTGTTACGCCCTGACGAGCGCCACCGCGACCTCTAGAACCCATTATGCACCAGCCTTAGCGCCACCACCGAGTGATGCAAGGAACGCACCAACATCTTGTGGTTGCTGTGGTTGTGCCGGTGGTTGCTCTGCACCCATTCCTGGTTGTGCAAGTCCTGGCATTGTTTCAGGTGCGCCTGTTGGTGCAGGAGTTGCTTGACGCTTCTGAGCTTGTTCGTGAATCTTTGTTACCGCGTCAGCCAACGACGCTTTGTCCGACGCGACCAAAGCAGCAATAGCAGCCACATCACTAGGGGGAATAGCACCTTGAGAAGCCTGAGTTTGAATTGATTGGAGAAGCGCTTGCTCAAGTCCTTCACTAATAACACGGTCTTTCTCTTGCTCGGGATCGGAAATAAATGGATCAATTTCTTGTGCTGTTTGCTTTGACATGATTCCAATACCAATGCGCTGACCAAGACCTACAACAAGTGCGTTTGCATCTGCACCTGTGTGTGAATAGGTAACAACATTGTTATCATCTTCAAAATCTTTGTTTGGTACATAGTCAACATGACCCTTTGCACCACGCGATGAAATGTAGAAAGACTTGCGCTCATTACCAAAATAAGTCTTGGCAATTGCAATAGCGCGCTTGTTCTCTTCCTGCAAGGAAGCAGCAAAGATTTCCTGTGCTTCCTGAATTGGGAAATCAACTACGGCTGAAAGGATTGCATCTCCGCGCTTTCCAGTACGGACATTGGATGTTGATTCTCCACCGAACTCAGCAGGAGTACCAGAACCGATACGCTGCGCTCGCTCAATGCGATCCATCATTCCGTTGGTAGCAAATCCAGGATTAGCAGCCATTTCACGAATGTCTCCACCTTGAACCACATTTACCTGACCGGTACGACCATCGTAAGGTCCTGCTACGAAACGAGCAGTCTCACCTGGGCGAGATACAAGATAAGTGTCAGGGAAGATACCGCGCTCTACAGCAATGACTTCAAGAGCCATTAACTTAGACTGCAACTGGTACATACCAACAAGTGAGTCGAACTGACCCATTGGGCGATCAAGAGTGATACGGCCTGGAACTACAGCAAGGCAAAGCCCTGTTTTATTTTGGATGCGCTCGAGTTCTACATGAGGAACACCGCGAACTGGACCATCCCATTGAGAAAGTTTTGTTTGCGATGAAGCCATAAGAACTGTTACTTCAGCATCTGTGTATTCAGCAATCTGTACAAGATCAGTTGGCTTTGCTTTATCCCCACCAACGAGCTGTACTGCTGCATCAGGATAGTGTTGCTTGAGCCATGCGCGTGAACGAGTATATGTAAAAATACAATCGTTAGGAGTAATCTCATCAGGATCTTCACCGATAGATGGATAAGTGCTTAGGGGATCACGAATATCCCAACGAGCAGCGCCCCACTTTGTATCAGGGCGAAGAATGACTGGTGAGGAAGCATAGCCAATAAGCCAGCGAGCTCGACGGCGCATCTTCAACTGCATCTTATTTGCTTCCCACCAGCCCATTGTTGCGCGCTTACGGGTGCGAGCGCGCTTCTCAGAAGCATTGTTTCCTTCTTCAAGGGCAGGATAATAAACACTAGGCATTGTTGATGAGATACGCATTGCAGTCTGATCTAAACCAGTAGTAATAAGATTTGCGACAGCAGACTTCTCGCGTCGATCCATTTCAGGTAACGGAATAACGAGATCACCATTGTAGGCATCTCGTAGTTGACGCATTTGGTCAATCATTGGACCTTGGCGCTGTTGTCTTTCAGACAAAATATAAGCAATCTCAGCAAGTGTTGGACCGACCATTATTTACCTGACTTCTTCTTAGTTCTTTTTGCTGCAGCATTATCAACCAAATTTGGATATGGTCTGCCAGCAGCTTTTGCACTTGCCTTGGCTTTTGCCTTTTGCTCAGGGGTTAAAGGCTTAGAAACTTTATTAGGATTTTTTTTATCCCAAAATTCTTTTTTCATTTCTTACCTTGATTTCTTTTAGAAATTGCTGCGGCTTTCTTTTTAGCATCTGCTTTGCTAGAAGCACCCCATGCTTGTAGCGAAAGTAAAAGGCGAGTTGGATCTCCGTTAGGCTTGTGTTCAGGTCCTGGCATATTGCCCATGCGAGCAAGAAAACTTGCCCTGCGTGGGTTATCGCCTGATTTAACAGGAGCCTTTATGTCGTGACCTTTAGCATTAAGCGATGCTCTGCCTTTAGCGTTTAAGCCACCTTTAGGATTCTTGCCTTCTTTTTTTTGCCAAGCCTCAGACATTACTTACCCTTTTTGATTTTTGCTACGAGAGCTTTATCCATTTTCATATCTGCTTTAGCAGATGGTTTCTTTTTATCCATAGCAGCATCGCCTTTTTTAAAGGCTGCTTTTTGTTTCGGGGTTAATCCCTTTGTTACTTTAGCATCCTGCTTCTTATCTGCTTTTTCGCTGTACTTAGCCATTACATACCCTTCTTGCTTTTTACTCCGGAAACTTTCTTGAGGTTTGGGTTAGCCTTGAGTGCGGCAGGAGATGCTTTACGAGCGCCAGCAGCAAGAATTGCTCCTGCTCGCTTTGAGCTAACTCCTTCTTTTTTCGCAATCTGTGCTTGAACGGCTTTGAATCCTGGGTGTGCTTTCTTTGCAGCCATGTCATTTCTCCTTAGACAGTCTTGTTGATTTTTTTGCCAGCAGACTTAGACTTCATAGAAGCCTTGGTCTTTACGACTACATCTTTTTCGCCACGCTTTTTTTCTAGCGCTGCAATAGCTTTACCTTCAGCATTTTCATGCTTAGCCATTGCTGCCTTTGAAGAAAACTTTTCCATTTTTGCCATGTTAATCTCAATTCTCGAGAGGCGTAACTTGTGTGTAAATATACCACTTAACGGTAATGAATTACCTATTTCCCCATCGAGATCCTGACATCCAACTTGGTCGTGCAAACTTTGGTGGGTTAGTCATATTGGCATGGAACAAATTCGGTGCGTTCCAAATTAAGAACCAATGCGCCATAACGGTATCGTCTGTTGATCCTTCGGGCCATTGAATAAGTTCTTTAACCATTGGTTTCATCGTTGCCTTTGAGCCAATGTAATCGCCACCGCTAGGGAAGCGAACGCGACCAGCTTTATAATGTGGGGCAAGGGTTTGAACACCAAAGTCCTCATCGGACTTGTTGCGGTTAGTCTGATGCGGGACAAGGCTGACATTGCGAATCGCTGCCCACCGTTTGAAATGATCGTACTGAAGCATGAAGCGTTGCGCTGCATTTGCCTCAACGATTAGCGTGGTAAACGGATGACCCTGATCATTGGCGCGTTGCCACCATTCCTCAAGCAACCCCGTGTACTGGCGCGTGTCTTGGTTGTAGTCCAAAAAGTCAGGAGCATCCATAGGCGAGCGCACCAAATCAACCAAGTGTTGCATTTGGGTTTCTGCTGAGTAAGCCCACCATTGGACAGCCCAGTACTTTGTAGGAGACGGGTCAGCAGTTACCACCGAATAAGCGTTGATGCCAACAGGCCATTTACCGATGATGCGATCCTCATCCCAAGAACCTTGGTGCATGACACCGGTTGAATCTTGTCCACCGTCAATCCATGCTGGCTGGATCAAGCTCGCTGCCTGATCTACATCCTCTTGTTGATAGAGAGTCTGAAAGCGATCTAAACGATTTTTTTTGATTCGGGCAAGTTCTCGCCACGGCAATCTATATTCATCTAAAAGACAACCGTGTGGGTAGTTGCCCTTATGAACGCCGCCGTTTTTATCAGCATCACATAGTTCGTCGTAATGCGCCTTGTAAACAATGTGGTGATATTTTTTGGGGGCTTTCTCGGGGGTTTCCTCAAATTCCTCAGACCAGTCAACTAGGTTAAGTGCGTACCGGTACAGATCATCTGAAGCCATGCGCTGACCTTGAAGGATTAAAAGCCCACCTGGATCAAGACGCGTCTCAGCTTCCGTTTCCCACCAACTGATTAAGTTCTCTCGGGACTCAACTGTACGGATGTTTGTTTTATCGACAAGGTCATCCCAAATAACTGTGTCAAAGCGCCCACCCAAGAAGCCTGAATCCATACCGTATGCGACGAAGTTTGGTTCTTTGTCGTCAACTGCCACTCCACCGTCTTGCGCCAAGATGAATTCCTCAAGTCTCCATAGGTCTGAGTTACTTGGTTTGAATCTTCCGAAGTCTGTGATGAGAGTTGATTTTGCATCTTCCGCTAAGCCTTTCTCAAAGAGGATGGGGTCAGCCTTAACAGGTGTGACGCGTTCAAAGGTACGACGGATACGACCCGTGTACTTAACTGCCTGACCTGCTGTACGAGATCCGATCATAGTTCTACGCGAACGGTCACGGACTGCAAGCCACACCGGAAAGTCGTGTGTCCATGTTGTTGACTTACCAACGCCAGGTGGACAGTTGATAACAACATATTCTTTGTTGGGGGTTGCTGCTAACTCAAGCATCTTGTACGCAGCTTCTTCCACCCATGGTGAAGTAGAGCGCGCAAAGTAACGCTGACGGAAATATCCAAAATCTTCTATCGCTCGTTGTGCGTCGCCTTTAACATCATCAATTCCAAAGACACCAGCCTTCTCAAAGCCAAACTCACCAAGTACGCGGTTAAGTCGTGAAGTTGGAATTGGCAACTGACGCATAACAGATGAGTAACTAATGCCAGCCATCTGCGCGGCGGTTCGTTGGGAGTGTCCTTCGCTGACTGCTTTTGCATACTTACGCCAGCGCGTGTCATCAATGCGTTTGTTACTGTTGCTCATCAGGCTCAATTCTTGCGTGTAGGAATCCAGTTACATTAGTTATGTACAAATGATAGAAAAAATGTTTGCGCTTAATATGTGCTTTCAAATCCAAAGTCCATAGATCAAGAGCATCCATAAATACAACGCTTGGATAACTCTCAGACTTCCATTTGCATTTAGGGCAATGAGCTGAGTATTTACCTTCTTTAAGATCAAACATTACTCTCCATGGTTATCCCTTTCCGTAATGTTTAACCCTATCACTTGCAATGCTTGTAATTGATGCTATCGTTCGTTTACCGCAAGGGGAAGTTGCGGTTATTGGAAAAAACTTAATAATGGCAGCGCGGCACACCATGTAAAAAACCGCGCACACTACTGACTCTAGTGTGGCCCCGTTTGATGGGTTAGTCTTTACTGTCCGAGTGTTGATCGGCAAAAGGTTAGCCACCGAGGAACTCCTGAGAGCAAGGGAGTTAAACAGCGAGTATCTATTAGCTCATAAACACGAATCACCTTATGAGCATTACAACAACTAATAGATTACATATAGCGTGATTGGGAGCAATCCCCTATCTAACAGATAGTCCTTAACTAAGGCTATCTATGTCCACCACCGGTCAATCAGTTACGCCGCGATTAGTGAGTGGCTTTAAAACCATTACTCATAGATGAGAAGATAGCCTTAAAGCTATACGACAAACTTGAGTCACACCGACTCAACTACGGCTGGTCAATAGGTTACGCTGATGACATATAGTTCGTATGGTGATATGAAATTGGGTCGCGCCACCCACCCTCGGCACATCCCCCGTCAAAGCTAGACAGATCACGCTTAAATGTCTAACCCTTAACTCAACCATTAGAGATAGTCCGATACCTAGCAAGCAATGGCGAGAGGTTGCAGAAGATGGGACTAGATAGAAAACGGCGCGGAAGTTCTCAAATAACGACTAGCCACTAGTGAGAACCGCAAGCATTGAAAAGGTTGGGGATAAGATGGGGAAAAGATAGCGCGGAATAACTCACTATTTTCACAAGATATACACAAGGCGGGGCAAATAGTTGCAACTTTTAGTGGAATATCGGGCGGATGCTGTGGGGTAAACCAAACCTCACCCCCAACCCTTGAAATCTGAGCGTGAAACCCCCCAAACATTACGAACAGGGCAAGAAAGGGCGCGGGGTGGCTTTGGGCTAGGTTTTGCGACAACTTGCGCCACTTATGACACCACCTGAACACGGTCCAAGCCCTGCCGGTTTCCCCTGGTTTTTGCTCTCAGCTTTGAATTGCCCCCCCGCTTTTTTGCCCGTTTGGTGGTTCTTTTTTGCCCCTAAATAGATTACGCTTAGCCCTAACGAGGTGGGGAGAGTCCCACCCGATACAGAAAGGCTAGACAATGGCAAAGAGTGTAAAAATAATCCTCACCCTTGTTGATTCTTCAGGGGTTGAATGGGTAGCAACAGAAACAACAGAAACAAAAGCAAAGGCAATTGTTAAGGCATACACAAACGCGGGCGTAATTCTTACCGCTAAGTTTCAGGCGGTGGCATAAGTGGCGACTTACCACGGATTAATCAAAGTCTCTTGTCTCGTTTGTTCTTGGGAAACTACAGACGATCACACGATGACCACTCTTAACGATCTCGATGGTTCATGCCCACGATGTGAGGAACAGTTCTTCCGTTGGGAAAATTTCAACGGTTCTATAGTCGTTTCACTTACTCAAAATCTCGACGGTTTGCACACTTACGAAAACCTCGTTTACCAAGCGCCTACAGTTGCAGAACCTGATTATTTTTCTTGCGGTTCTTGCGGTGGTTCTTTTCTTGAAGAAGAAGGCACACGCACACAAGATTCAGAACATCACTTTACTTTTACCTGTAACGATTGCAAAGGAGAATAAACAGATGAGATCTTTCGATTATGTAACCGCTTGCAAAGAGGCAAGCAAAGCGCAAGGAATCGACGACATTGTGAGCGCGTTGCAGGAATTAGGGATCAACGCATCAAGCGAACAAACGGGTGGTTTTACCATGTGCGCTTATGTTCAATTAACAGAATCTCGCTACATTTACGCAAATCTCTATGGTGAGAGCGTTTATTCTGATGAGGATTACCTTTTTGATATTTTCCAGTATGACGATAAGCAGGACGCAACTCAGATCGCGCAAGACATCAACAACTACATCAACGACTAAACAACAGCGCGCCCGTGGTGGCTTGCGTGGGTTCGATTCTCACGGCGCGCACTAACTAGGGGGATCGGCTCTCTAGTGAAACGAAAGGCAGAACATGACTACAACGCTTGAAGGTTTAATGAATGGGGCAGGAATCACCGCCTCAATCCGTGAAGATTGGAACGAAAACGCCCCTGATTGGGCGCATAGCAAGGCGCGCCACTATCGCGTAAAGGTTCGTTACCAAAAGCGCACTATGAGCCTTTGGTATTACCAAGGCTTAGGAATTACCCGCGAGCCTCGCCCTGCTGATGTTGTCGAATGTCTCGCTTGCGATTCTTTGAGCGATTACGACTCATTAGATGACTTTATTAATGAGATGGGCTTAGAGATCAAAAGCGTGGCAGATTTTCGCAATTATGAAAAGCAATACAAGCAACTCAAGGCGCAGAATAAGCGTTTCGCCCACCTTATCGGGAATCCTGAACTCATCCAACGGATGCAAGAGGTTGCATAAATGAGACTCACAAAGCGCGGTGAGCGCGTTCTAGGGCTTTTAATGCTTGCGGGGTTTGTAGCTCTATTCCTCGTCGTTAATTGGCTATTAACCCCCGACAGTTGCGGGGGTGATGTTGCGACACTTTCCCAAGGTTGTAAAGATCTTCTCTACCCTTGATTAGATGCCTTCTGTCGCTCACCGCTTGCCGGTGGGCGGTGGTGGGTGGCTAGATCGGACACTCAATAAAGAAAGGTCAGGACATGGAAACAGAAAAGAAAGAGACGGGCTACCGCGCACACTTCACGGGGGCTTGGGTTTGCTACACCTGCGGGGTTTTGTGTGAGTGTGGGGATGATGACTAAATAACTTAGACATTATCCAGGAAAAAGTCTAACCCTCAACCTACGGGGGCGGGGTCGGATTTCCCAAGGACTAGTGCGAACTCAGTCCCAAAAAAATTTATTGCAAGCCACCTAGTGAGAACTCAATCTCCGGTGGCTTGCTTTTTTTCTTTTGTTAATTTCAATCGTTCTTCTAGCAATAAATCAATCGATTGGATCAGGTTCATTTTTTTTCGCCAGTCCATCCGATTACCGTACTCATCTCTTTTAAGATCCCGTGAGAGATTCGCAAGAGCTTCATCTATCTCAGCAAGAGATTCATTCGTAACGGTAAGCACCAACATATTTTAACCTTGATTACGGTCATCTCGCTTTGCTTTATATGCGCGAACATCATCAGCCAAGTAGAAAACATCTCGACCAACTTTCTTCACCCACTTAATCGCACCGCGATGCTGCATTTGTCGAAGGTTGTTTAGATTGACTTGCAAGAACTCAACAACCTGTTTAGACGACCAAAGTTCTTCACTCATTAGAAGGGCGCATCCTCACTTTGTGTAGAGGTTGCAGGTGCATCTTCAGTTGCATCTTTAGATAAGCGCTCAACCTTTTCAATCTCGCTTCCGATAATGTCTAGAGAAGTGCGAACCTCTCCACTATCTGTAGTGAATTGAGACTGAGCTAGTCGGCCCGTGATTGTCACGGTATTACCTTTAACAAAACGATCAACAACTTTTTCAGCAGAACCGCCAAAGAAAGTTACCTGAAACCACATGGTCAAACCGTCAACCCACTCACCATTGACGCGATGACGCTGACCAACGGCTAGTGAGAAGTTGCAAATAGCTTTGTTATCTTTCGTAAACTTGAGTACCGGATCTTTTCCAAGGTTGCCGGTGATAGTGATTTGATTCATTATTTACCTTTCTTCTGTTGTTAGTACCAGGGATTACCTAGCTTTGCTTGATGATTCCAAAAATTAAGAGCCTTACACGGGCTTCCATAACGAACCGTAATATATCGTAAACCTGCCTTAATCTGAATTACAGGATCTTTGGGCATATATGGATACTTGTAATTGCCCCATGTCTGAGGCAAAAACTGAGCGATACCAAATGCACCCGACGATTTATTAAATGCTTTCGGATTCCAATGACTCTCTCGATTCCAAAGAGTGTTCAAGCATTGAAACTCTTTGACGATCTTCCATTGCTTGAGAACAGATTCTCTTGCAAGCAAACGCGGTGACATTGCAAAATGTACGCTTTTACTTGGAGCTACTGCCGCTTGCGCTGGAACAATATGTAAAAACCCTACCATTATGGCTGTTAAAAGGGCTTTACGGCGTAGGCGAATCGCCTAGCCTTTCGCCACCTTTCGGCAAACTTCGCAAGCGTTATCAACCCAACGCTGTGCGCCACACTTACAATAAATAACTTTTGAATCATCCATGATTTCCCCCTAAAGGTGTTGGTTATGGACAAGGAACTATTTTAGCGTTATTGAATCCTTGATCTTCGACTTAGCAATGTCCCGGGCTACCTGTAAGCCACGCGTGTACGCTTGCTCGGGTGTAAGATCCACCGGCAATTCTTTGAAATCTAGAATCTGCTGCTGAATCGCGCTCACAATATCTGAAGCTGTACGGTTAAGAACCGTGAGCATAAGGCTATTGATCTGTGGGCCTAATGATTTTGGATCGGGTTTCATTTACTGGACATTCCTTTCACATTGATACTTGGGGTTGCGTGGAACTGTTTGGTCATCTGTTGACCGCACTTTGGGCATTGAGGAATAGAACTATCCTCAAGTGATTGGTGCATCTCGATCATTGAGTAATCGGAAGAGCAACGATATTCATATGTAGGCATTAGTGCTTCACCACCCTATAATTCATAACCCCACAATTACTACATCCAAATGAGATCTGAGTTATGTTGCGCTTGAGAATTAAATCAACCTTAACTTTGGTATCACAATCGCTGCAATATAACGCATCAACATATTGATCTGATAACAGGTAATACCCCGCTTCATCAATGATCTTGGGATGGCTGTCACTAATTGCTTCAGCTTGATCTGCAAATTCGCTCATAGACTCACCGTATTTTCGTAACCGCAATGTTCGCAGACATGAGTTACCTCATCTCCTTCTACCCAACAAGCAATATCTTTATTTGATTTCTTGCAATCGATGCAATCAAAACTGCAATCGATCTCATAAGCATTAACTCCTGGTGCGTATGAATATCCCATCATGCACCCTTTTTTACAACAGCGCCTAACGAACACCAACGGCACTCAATAATTGCATCATCACCGGTGCGATGAATAATAAGATCGTTAGCGAAACCGCCTTTAGTGCCACACCAAATACAAGTAAGACCGTGGCTCATTTGTTTTCGATTCTGTGGCATAGATTTTCAAGAGCTACACCAGCAAAAGTAGCAAGCGTAGATAAAAATAAAACAACTAAAAAGAAACTCATCATGCACCTTTTCTCTTGGGGACTCTCCCCTGTTACTGCGTAATCTATTCCTGATTAGTTACGGTGTCAAGAGAATTGCCATAACCGGCATCTCTAAGCAGATTCAATATCTGCCCGACGGTCATAACCGCCCACCAATCTTCAACTGAACCCAAGCCAACGCCATTGGGCTTCACAACCAACACACCGTAATCGGCCTTGGCATTTATGCGTTCAACTTCAGTTTCTTTTAACCATTCAGGAAACTTATATGTTTTGTGATTCTTAATCTCGAATACCAAACAAGGCGCGCCCGATACATCACCCATGTCGTTAGCCCCTGAAAGTGAACGGCGCTCCACCATAGGGAAAGACTCAAGCACTCTCGCGTTCTTTACAAACGCGGTTTCTGCACTTGTGCCTTTTTGTTTAGCCTTACTCACTAACGATTAACTGAACAGGGTCACGCACGATCTTGTGACAGCCACCACAACCGTTGTCCAAATAAATATCAAATGTCCCGTTGTGATCGGGTCCATCAACTATTCGGATTGTGCCTTGGTCTTTGTCGATAATTACAGGGTCGCCAAGCTGAAGGTTTGCTGGATCAATTGATACGGTAGTCATTTCTATTCCTTACTCGTAATCATTACGGTCTAGGGTACACATTACGGGACCATTGTTCAAGTAATCTTTTCTTCACTTCATCAGGGATGGGAACTGCTTGCTCCTTGGCTCTCTGAGCCTCTAGATCGAGTTCTAAAGCCTTTTTGCGTTCAGCCTCATCTCTTAACCTAGCCTTTTCTAATTCAGCCTTCCTAAGCTCGTCAGGGCTGAGTTTTCGGGGTGGCAAGGGATCATCCGACCAGCGCTCTTCATCGAGCCAACGAGCAGGGGAAGGGGTAAAGGTTGGATCTCGATTGGGGTCAGCCGCATAAGCCTGGACTGCATCAAGAATAACCTTTGGGTTTACTTTGGTGATTGCAACTTTCCAAGATTCCCTGGCGCTGACAACGCTTACCTTGCGAGGATAGGCGTTCCAAAATAAACCAAAATCATCAATGACCATTCATCAAACTCCTTACCTGTACTTCATCAATGCCAAACCGAGCGATGGATTTTAATGTCCGTACTCGATTCTCAAAGAACTTATTGCTCATAAACGATTGACGCTCAATACCGGTTAGCCCGCCCCAAACGCCAAACTCTTCATTCTCAAATGCCCACTTCAAACACTCTGCCCAAATGGGACAACTAAAACAGATGGCACGAACCGCTTCAGTTGTTTCAGTCTTTTGCGGGGATGCCCGCATTTCCTCAACATCAAAGAAAGTATTTACGGGCATCCCAACGCAATTACCTTTGTCCCAATCTATGCGCGCCTCAAAGAACTGCATCCCACCTCACCCGTCTCGTCAAAGTATTCGCAATACATCTTGCAGAAATGCTTAGGCTTTTCGGGGGAAGGAATCTCTTTCTTAGATGCGGCTTCTTTTACTTCATCGAGCCAAGCGAGCGCAGCTTCTGCTTTCGTTGGGTCATAAGGTTCTGAGTGGGTGAGTATGTCAGCCATCTTTCCATCGCGGGGGATGGTGACAAGTGCAACTTCCTTTGGATCTTCGCCACTAGCTTTGAGCATATGCGCGTAAACCTGTGCTTGCCAAATTTGTTGGTCGCTAGGAAAGTAACGAAGGGAAGCCTTGGTGGTGGTTTTCCAGTCCACCACCAATTGCTTGTCCCGGATATAAAGATCCGTATGGGCAGGAATTCCATACGCATCTAAAGTTTGCTCGATAAGAAAGTTATCTCCAAATGGATCTTCAGCTTTAATTGCTTCAGCAATTCCAGCATGAATATAAGTTCCAAGTATTGCCGGTAACTTCTCAGTTGTGTTTGTCTCAGGTTGATCTACTAATTGGTAATACACCTGGCGACGACATCCACCTAATTGTGATGGTCCAATTTCTTTTTGCTTGGAACGATCACGCTGACCATCTTCTGCAATTAAAGCACCAGTTAAAAGTTTATAAAGAAATACATTTGTTGCTTCGCTCACTTCTTCTCCCAAATGGTAACCATGCGAGCGTGTGATGAAACGCGTCGGGTCTTTTCAAACCCAACGCGCTCCACCGCACCGCCGTGTGACCAAGTGCGGATCTTTGCTCCAACCGCGTTATTGGAGTTCGGATTGCTCTTGTCGGGCAACCCGATTGCATCAATCAAATCTTCTGAAGTGAATCTTTCGCCGCTTGCTAAATCTTTAAACCACACATCAGCATCAAAACTCCAAAGTGATTTGGTGATAAGAGCTAATCTTGATCCTTCATTGGCAAGCACTTCTCCTACGATGCTCATGCTTCAGTGTTTTCTTTGAGTTCTGCAACTCGGGCAGAGATAACCTGCTTCAATGTTTTACCATCAACAGGTATATCTAAGTACTGGGCTTCATCTGCCCATAGTGCGCGAAGTCCATCAATGTCATGTGACGGAACAGAATTGATGAGAACAGTTGCGCGCTTGATTTCAAGTTCGGTTGGCTCTACAACTTCTGCTTCTGCAATCTGCTTTCCTGGTGCATCAGCTTTAATTGTGACTGGCTTTTCTTCTTTGTCAGCCTGAGACATTTCATCGTTGGTATAAATACCTGAGAGATCATTAGGAAATGCTTTACGAAGAGCGAGCGCTTCAGCGCACTTTGAAAGCATAAGGTCCGGCATCTTCTTCCAAATTGGAGAACCGGCATTGTATGAATCCCACTTAGCAACTGCATAAGTTGGGTGCGGAGTATCTTTGTAATAGACACCGATACGAGCAGCAATTGGTGGAGTTGGCTCTAGCCAAACATCCTTCCAAACACCATCTTGCCCACACCACTCTGCGGGGGTCTGACCACCGTAGTTTCCTGAGCGTTGAGCGACGATGCGAAGTCCATCAATTGATGACTGGATGGTGAACTTTCCACCACGGGAGATCATGTAGATCTGACGGGCAAATGGGTCTAACCCTGTGCGTTGGCAATAGTGGTGAAATACCTTCATATCGCCTTCAGATGCCCCTGTAAGCCCTAATTGCTTGAGTGCAGCAACTTGGGTAGGAGTCCAGTTATCCTGCTCTGAGGTGAGAGCTAGGCTTTTTTCAGTCATAATCAAACCTTTCGTTTGGGGCTTCTAATTGCCCGTGTAGCCGTAATCTATCGGAGCATAATCTTTAATGTCAACAACCTCGTAATCTATATTTTGGGTGTGTCGCGTGAGAGGATTGCCCTATGGCATTTTCATCGATTGAGATCAGACTGGGCGGCCTATGGGTGTCAGTCCAAAGCGAATTGACCTACCCCGATGGGATAGATGACCTAACTTCTAGGGCGCTCTTCATGTTTAAGGAAAGCGTAAATACAGCCAAGGCAAACAACATTGATATAACCGTGATGAGTTTAATGACTGGATACCCCGAGGATACTGACGAGTGACAACGATTATTGGAATTCAGTACGAAGAATCTTGTCTTATCGTTGCTGATTCTAGGGTAACCGATGATTCAGGAAAGATCTTTAGCCATCCAAACATGACCAAGATCAATGAGCGCGGTGCGTTCTTGATTGCCGGTGCTGGTGAGATTCTTCCTTGCGATGTAGTTCAGCACTCTTGGAACCCGCCACGGGTGACAGCCAAAGATAAGCAGAACCTTTATCATTTCATGGTAGTAAAAGTAATTCCATCAATACGCAAATGCTTGAAAGAGAATGGTTACAATTTTGATGACAACGGGGATGACCGATTCAGCTTCTTGGTCGCTATATGCGGTCAACTATTTGAACTCGATGACAACCTTGGAATTACACAAAACAGTACAGGCTTTTATGGAATTGGATCCGGAGCGCCTTATGCTCTCGGAGCATTAACGGCTGGCGCTAAGCCAATAGAAGCGATGGATATTGCAACTGATCTAACGGCGTTTACTGCCCCGCCGTATCAGTTTGCTGAGCAGTCTGCTTAACCAACCGATCAACTATCCATGAAACAACAGGAACTGCAACAGCATTTCCCATCTGCTTGTAACGATGAGTATCTGCTTGATCTTCAGTCCAACCATCAGGGAATCCTTGTAAGCGTTCGCACTCTGTTGGGGTTAGTCTGCGAACTGTTGCATCTTTAGAAATCATTGGCATATTGTTACCACCTGTTCCCATTCGTGCTTGTAAAGTGTTAATGACATTACCTTGGAACCGAATGTCATCTACTCGATTGCCATAAAAGATCAACACCGTGGCGCGTGAATCTCCATTATCAAATGCGTTCAAAGTAGGAACTACCCCCCCCGCTGCCCATGTCTCGTTGTCATCTACAGTTTGTGCGCGCTTAGCTTTGACGAACCACAAGATCGGTGGCATCTTTGTAATCCCTCGCCTTCAATGCGGAAGCAAGTGAATCATCAGAGTAATCACCAAATCCCCTTTGGCGAAAAGTCATAGTGTCATGCGCCCTACGAGCGCTAAGAGTTGGGCTTATTGGTTCTGCGGGGAAGTCGTAAAGCTCAAAGTTTCCAGCGCCGATTGAAGCATTACTGGAAGAGTCTTTCCCCTTCTGTTTGCTCTCCGCAAGATACCCTGTGCGGCCTTCGATGAGAGCGAGTATTTCTGCAGGTGTTTGCCAGTCGTCTCCAAGACATCCGACAATGAAGACTCGACGACGGCGTTGGGGTACTCCGAAGTATTGAGCATCAAGCACTCGCCACGCAACGCTATACCCGAGTTCATCCAGCGTTCCGACAACGGTTCCCATGTCTCGCCCTTTGTTACTTGAAAGTAAGCCAGGGACATTTTCGAGGATGAAGTACTTCGCTTTGGTTTCTTCGAGGATTCTTGTGACTTCAAAAAAGAGTCCTGATCTATCGCCAGCCAGTCCAGCGCGCTTGCCAGCCACGGAGAGATCTTGGCAGGGAAATCCACCGACAATAATTCCATTTGACTCAAATCCGAGTTTGAATAACTGCTCACCTGTTACCTCTTTCACATCTTCTAAAATTGCTGAGTTGGGAAATTGTTTGGCAAGAACCTTTCGTGCGTTCTTATCAATTTCAACAGAAGCAACAACAGGTACACCGTTGCGCTCTAGGGCTAAATCAAATCCACCAACACCGGCAAAGAGACTAACAGCTTTCATTGATCTCTTTTTCCAAGAGCAATGTCTCTGATGCGTTGTTGAGGTACACCAAAACGCTTTGACAATTCAATAACATTTATCGCTTTACCTTTCACGACTTTATATTCTTTGCGAATAATTTTTACTGCTTCTTCATCCAACATGGTTGACCTTTCTAGTATCTACCGTGGATGAATCCAACCCCAATCCCTAAAATAAAGCAACCGATCATGGTTAGCATTAGTCGAGCCACACTTGGTATTGAGCTGTAACGCGACCCTTGATGGGATCTACGAAGTGAAGGCGTTGGCTAGGCATACCTGATGCAGCCATCGAGTCACGGGCGTATCTATTATCGGACTCAGTAGAGCCAGTCCAATAAAGATTGAAGTTCTTTTGAATAGGCTCTTGTGCATGGCGATGGTAGTGACCAAGATATATGTCATGGAAATCATAATCGTGAGCGCCAGCCTTCCAACGGTTAGCACCAGCGATCCATGCAGCAGGAGAAGCAAAGCCCGAGCGACCAAGTTCATCACCGTGCATCAACAATGCGCGGTAATTGCCAACAGCAACTTCTTGTATATCTTCAGGGCAATCTTCCCAAATAAGGCGCTTCTCACCGGCAAGGATCTGCCGAGACATTTCATAGACCATGCGATCCACATTGTCGCTCTTAGGAACTTCAGCTCTCTTGCCACCGATGCGCCCGTGGTTTCCCCACTCAGCAACAACAGTTACCTTCTCAAAGTTAGCAAGCATCACGCGAACAAAGTCCACGCAAAGGCGAGATACCTGGGTAAATTGACCAAAGAGCGAAGCATCGATCTGCCACAACTGAGCAGGATAGTTAAACAAACCTTCAACCATGTCCCCACCAAACATCACTACGCACTCGCGTACTGGATGATGCGCTCGCTGTAGTTCAGTTAGGTGAACGATCTTGTCTGCAAACTGAAGAACTCTCTTACGCATAATCTCTGAGTTGTAAGAAGTAGTTACCTTTGCACCCTGCCAGTCGGTTGAGTGAACAAGTGCAACTTCAGGAGAGACCTTGCGCTTATCTGCTTTAGGTGATGGAACTGCTGGAACTTTACCGAGAGTAAGCATCGCTTCATACGCACCACGGTGAGTTGCTACTACGAGTTCATCGTTGCGGATCTTTGCTTTTGATAGTTGCTTCTGCGCGTTGTTAAGCGCCTTACGAAGTTCTACGATTTCCGGATTTGATTCTTTTTCCAACTGCTCTAAATCATCCTCTAGCGCCAAGGCATTGACCCCTTCTATGACGAGACACAACACCTTCGCTGAGGTTGTATCCATTCTTGCGAAGCACTCGACTCAAAGATGAGCTAGTGATGTTTTTATCTTCAACGCGTTCTGCAATTAACTTGGCTTCTTCTTTCGGAAGGGTTTCTAGAAAAGTACAAAATGTACATTTGCCTCTAGAAGAATGTACGAAATTATCTTTGTTCTTGAGGTCATCAAGAAGTCCCACTATGCACCCACGATCTCTCGACCCACGGTTACATAACCCACAATGTCATCCCAAGAATCTGAGTAGGTGGGATTCTTCAGGACTCTTACTGATTTCAAAGCGATCATCATTACTGCTACCTCTTCAGGAGCAAGATCATCGGTATGGAGAATAGCTCCCCATAAGCGACCTATGAGTGCGAAGTTCTCAGACGCATCCCCATACTTTTCTTGCCGATCTTCAAGAATTTGGTCAATCATGTTCAACCCTTTCTATTGGTTGAACGAACTCTAACAGGTTACACGCCGTAAAAGCAGAAACACCCCTAGATCGGTAGGGGTGTTTCGCGGGGGCAACAGACTTAACCCACTAGCGGTTAAGGTTGTAAAACTAGGATACCTGAAAAGTTCCGCAATCGATAACAGGGATCTCGGGCGAGTCGGTAATCTGCGCCCACACCTTCCATATACCTACCCCGTAAGTACCCGTTAAAAAGCCTGTAGCGCCCTGTAGGAGCGTTGCGGGGAACCAGTCAGCATCAGTTGGTCGGGCGGTAGGTTTGATGACCGCAAACTCCACGGCATCGGTATAAGCCACATTGTCCAGGGTGACCAACACCGGCTGGAATTCAACGCTCTCGCGTGGGTAAATATTGGTCATTGGAGATATGCCTTCCATCGTTTGTCTTGGAGTGAGCCAATGTTGTTCTTGTCCCCAAGAATAGCACCCCATCGACGAGTAGCCATTATAGCCTCATAGTTTCTTGGAGCTACGATGACTGAATCATCTCGCTGGACCGACAATTCTGCGTACCACCGGCGAGGAAGAATCTCACCAAAGGTTTGAATATCGTGGTCATTAAGCGGGCTTACGCGCTTGATCTTAAAGGTAAGTTTTGCAGTAATAGCCAAGGGAACCGCAACTGCATAATAAGTCTTGGAAATGTTTTGCAAGAAAGTTGCAGAAATTATTATTGGATTGACACTTGCGTATCGGGTGACACTTGCATCGCAAGTAAATGTTGCGCTTGCCGAAATGCTAGTTGAAGCGGTTAAAGAGTGAAGGGCATCGCTTGTTAATGTTGTAATTACCTGTGTTGATGTATTTGCAACTTCAGCATTGTAGGCTGTTGAAGATAGAGTAGTTGTAACAGCGGTAGAAGAAGTAATTTTTTGATCTTTAATTACATCTGCTGTTTGTGTTGCAATTACAGAAGTAGATGTTGCTGCCTTTTGATCTTTTTTGGAATCAGCAGTTTCGGTAGCAGTTACTGAAAGAGAAGAAGCGCCGTAATGCGTTACATTTGCCGCGCTTGTAAGTGTTGTTAATATTGCAGTAGTAGATGCAATAAGACTGTTATTAGAAGCAGACCCAGTTGTTGTTGCATTAGCATTGAATGTTTCATCTGCGTATTGAGTTTTAAGAGCTGCTGTTATTTCAACATCTGCAATAGTTAAATTAGCCTGAACAAGCATTGCCCTGTAACCATCAGCAGTTCCGGCAAATGTTGTATTACTAGATGATTGAATATAAGAAGTTCTAAGTCCATCGCCAGTTAATGTGGCAGTAAAAGCGCTAGGTGCTTGAGCAATTCGAGTTACTACACCATCTGCAGTAAGGCTGGTTACAAATGATGAATTAGAAGAGATAAGTGTATTAAGTAAAACAACACTAGATGTTGTTGAAGTAATTGGTGTAGATGCTGAAGCAATTCTATAAACAACACCATCTGCTGTTATTGTAAAGATAACTGGCGTTGATGCTTGAAGATAAGAAATGCGAAGGGAATCGCCAGTAAGATTTGCTGCAAATGAACTTGTTGTTTGTGCTAAACGGGTAACATTTCCATCAGCGGTAAGCGAAACAGTAAATGGTGAAGATTCAGCACCATATACCGTGCGTAAAGAATCTGCAGTAAAGGTTGCAGTAAGTGAAGTAGAAGCAGAAATACTCTGACCGCGTGAAGAATTTGCGGTCAGAGTACCTGTAAACGATGAATTGACATCGGCATATATTGCAATCGCACCTAGCCAAAAGGCAGGTGACGGACTGTAAAACTTGCCGTCATAGGTTAAGGCGCTGGACTTAGTAAGACCCATGACTTAACCCCCTGTTACTGCGAAAAAGAACTAAGCAGCCAAAGGTGAAAGTGAAACTCCCAAAGTTGTGAATGTAAGAGTGTCTGTATTCACGACTGACTTAGATGTTGTAAGAGCTGCTGACCAAAGGAAGTTTCCTGCAGTTGAAGCATCCCATACAGAGATGTGCGTAATTGTCTCTGTTGCTGTCATTGTAAATGATGGCGAGTTAGACAATGCAATTGCCCCTGCTGATGCAGCAGAGAAAGTTGCTGATGCGCGAGTAGTAACAGCAGATGGATTTGATGTTCCTGCTGCTCCTGGATCGGCTGTATGTAGCTTGATATAAGTTCCGGCAGGAGCAGTAAATGCTGTACCGCGAAGCATATTTAGCCAGTTATTAGCCAGGGTTGTAGTCGCTAGTCCTACAGTCATTCTTGCTCCTTATTTTCTTCTTGGGGGGTTGCTTTGGTTATTTCTGCATCAGCAGTAAAAACCAATCCCATTACTGTGTTAGACATTATATCTTAATTAAGCCTGTGGCTTATCGAGAACAGTCGCATCAGCAGCAACAAGTGCCTTGCTTGGAGCAGGGAACTGATCGGCTGGATTAGCCCAACGATAGATCAATGGAAGAATTGCAGCGCCACCGGCGCTAAGCAAACCCTTGACTGAAGTTGTGTGATGCAAAAGGTATTCAGCAGTTACTGCACCTACGAAGATGTGCGCCCATTGTGAAAGAACAGTCCACACTTTAGGAGATACATTAAAGAGATATTTGTTAGCCATTTTCAATCCTTTACTAGATTAGGAATGGGCGTATGCCCAAGGGAATAATACCCCTAGGACTGCCACTTAGGGCGAATTACAGCCTTAACAACTAGCGGTGAGCGTACTTTTGCGTAAACACCGTCTCCGTTGCTTTGGTTTACGCCTACATGGTCGGGTCCAGTATTGCCTTCGATAGTCGGGATCAACTTTGTATGAGGATCCATAGGCCCTGTAGCGATGCCAGTATGTTCAGCAACCCCGCTATGAGTCCAGTCAAAGAGAAGTACATCTCCCATTTGAACCTGAGAGATAGGCACGATCATGTTGTGGCTATGCGCCCAAGATTCTAGAGATGGGCAGTAAGAGAATTTTTCAAGAACTGATATTGCCTGTGCTTGATCGAAGCACCATGAAACGAAAATAGCGCACCATGAAACATGGTTTACCCCGTACCAAACACCAAACTTATTATCGTTGTTAGCGCCTTCTTTGTAGCCAATCTGTGACTTGGCTGCTGCGACTACTGCTACTGCTTGCTTGCTCATCGCTCTGACTTTGCTTTCATTACCTCAACATCAATTTTAATCTGCTGTTGATTTTCAAGTAACTCTTCTACTTTATTAATGAGACCAGTCTTCCCGTCGTTATAAAGCGCGTATGTAATCTTAGCCAATTGATCTTTGAGTTCATCAGTATGCTTTTGAATCGTATGCTTGGCAATAAGGCTAAGCCCCGCAAGCAATGCTGCGGCTACAAAGAAATACGAATAGACTATCGTTGCGGTATCAGATGACATGATTGCGCCTTTGCGGTTATTAAATTTCTAAAATATAAATAGGAGCTGTGCTTGAAGCGGTAATCGCCCAAAGTTCAGCGCTACCTGCAAGATCAAATGTAATCTTATCATTGGCATCCATCTTGTAACCTGTTGTTGCAGTTACATTACGGTCACCAAGAAAAACTGCTGTAGTTTCTGCATGGATAGATAACTTGCGGGTTGATCCAGCTTGATCTGCAATCTTAACTGCTGTGGTTCCTGCTGTGTATTGTGCTGAACGCATTGAATCTCCCTAGATTATTTAATGCCTAATCTTACTCTATTAGATTAACTAAAGAGCGTGTTCTTCCTTGAGATAATTGTGTGTACACCTGGGTAGTTGCTACAGATGAGTGACGCATAAGATCTCGAACTGCCAGTAAATCACCATTAGATTTCTCAAGCATTGTGGTTGCAAAGTAATGACGAAGGCTGTGGAAATGCTTGGCATTAGGTCCAAGGATTCGACGCATTTCATCAGCAGCTTTTTTAGAGAACCGATTTGGATCGCATTTCCATAATGGTCCGAGCGTGTTATAACTCTTGATGACTTCGGCAACTTTTGCAGCAACCGGCACTACAAGATCTGTCTTACCTTTACCAATAACCCGTAATGAATAGCCACCGTTATCTTCAATCAGATCAGCGCCTTCGATCTTTGCTACCTCATGGGCGCGAAGCCCGACCATACCGCCAAGAATGAACCAGTCTTTGTAGGGTTGGGTTGCTTCAGCAATCAATTTATCAAACTCGCCCTTAGTAATGGGCTTAGGGACACCCCTGCCTGACTTCACATTGGGTAAGTCGGCTGCAGGGTTATTGCCATTGACAAGATCCATCTTGTTCAGGTGCTTGTAAATCGACCTAAGCCTAGACACATAGTTTGCCTTGGTGCTTTGCTTAGTAGCTGAGAGAACTATCTTCTCAAGATCCTGGACTGTGGCTATGGCTGGATGAACGCCAATGCGCCGGATAATCTGCCAGTCTGTGCGGATCACATAGGGTGAAAAGCCCGAAGTGTCATACCGGTTTTTGAGCTGTCGGTATATCTCCTCGAGGGGTACTAGATCCATCTACCAACTATAGCGGGTGTACTAACTCTCGGTGGAGTGTTCCAATAAGGCAGCCTCGTCAGCAACTTTAACCAATACGCCCATAACAACCGTATTCGCGCCTTCTTCGCTTCCCCGATAATCAAATCCTTCATCAGTTGCGTTGATGTAACCCATCACCCTGACTTGTGGATTAGAAACTGCAATATAACCTTGGTTTTTTGTTTCATAAATAATTGCTTGACTTAGCATCTCAGTAACCATTGCAGGTTCACTTTTCCATAGACTAAGGACTATATTTGTTTCCCAACCAAAATCTTTTAACTGATTATTTCCCTTGCTCATTCTGGCAAACTCTCAGTCAAGTGTTCAAACTTTGCCTTTTCGGTCTTGTAAAGCCAAGTCAAGTATCTAGCATTATCAAAGACTTGGTAGAGAACGAACGCCCCTGCGGTCAAAACTGCAATCCAACCTAAAGCCATCATAGCCATACCCCCTTCTAGGTAGGAAATAACTTACACCTTCAGGGGGCTGGACTGCGATATGCACTCGCAGGTGGCGGGTCGGACTATCCAGCATTACCGTCAAGCGGTCTTGAATCTACCGAGGTAGATACGGTGGTTCCTAGTTTCTAGCCTACACCCTACTAGGCCGTAGGCGCAGAGTTGGCTGCAAGTGTGGCTTCGTAAGTTGCCTTGGTCATTTGGGTAAATGAGTCATTGCCGTTATCAATTTCAACCATTTCGGTTGCTGAACCATCAATGTTGGTTATTGTAAATGTCTTTGTATTCATTATAACTCCGCACTAAAACCAAGATAGCCAGAACTTGAACCTTGAAAAATTCCCTTGTAAGGCCTAAATTGAACTGCGCCAGATACCGTTAAATCTAAATGAATTTGATTTACATAAGATTCGTTTGAATTATATGTAATTGCAGTTGGTATAAGTAGGTTTTGTCCATCAAATACTGCATAAGTAGATGAAAGCGTTGAATAATCAATGGCACTTGGTAATGTTCTCATTTGAACTGGGAAGAAATAATCAATACGAACATTTGTTGTAGTGCTTGCTGAACCCAATCCGTAACCACCATATCCAGATGGATTGTTGTTTACGCGCTGATAATACCGCTGGCACAAGGCTAACTCGCCTTGGAGTGTTCCAGCGGCTCGGCTAAATGGTGTGGCTACTGAGCCAAGTTCTAATTGAACGCCAGTTATTTCAACATAATCTGTTGCTCCAGCAGTTCCTGAACCGTAAGCAATAAACACAATGGCAAGTTGAGTAATGGAAGAACCAACGGCTCCAGTAACTGTAAAGCGTTGCCAGTTTGTGCTAAGCGTTGCAGGTGAAGTTGTGAATTGCGTGGCTTGTCCTGTAAAACCTGACAAAATGTTTTGGTCTGTTCCAGTTCCGCCGATTATGTTTGCGGTGATTGTATTGCTACCTGAGTATAAAGCGCCTTTTCTAGCGTAAAAAGAAAAAGTAGCAGTCTGACCAGCAAATCTTTGGCTTTCAAGAGATTCTAGCGATGTAACAAAATATGTTCCAACTGATGTAGCGCCACTATTGTTTGCAATACGAGCGCAGTATTTTATCTGTGGAAGATATGTTGCATCCGTAGCAACTTGTTGAGATACAGTTCCGCCAGCAGTTCCATACCGAGTTGCTTGCCAACGGTCTAAAGTATAAATGTTAGTAGTTGAGGTAAATGAAGTGCCTCTTTGCGCCAATTCCATTGACCCGTTGATGACTGCGTTCTTCCCCGCCACAAATGGCGGTACTGCCCCACCTGTATTCTGCTCAACCGTTGAGGTTAATTGCGCTCTGCTCATTAGTTACCTGCCTGTGGTGTAGAAGAGTTGGATGGGAGTGTGCTATCTGGCACTACATTGCCGTTAGCGACATAGGCTAAATAAGCCTGATAATCAGAATTAGTTGGGTCAGTTGGAATAGAAGAAATAGTGCCATCATCATTGTTTCTCAGAATGATGTCATTTCCCGATAAGGCTGATTGAATAACTTGATATTTCATAATTACAACTCCGCACTAAATCCGAGAAACGCTGCGCTAGTATTATTCGCCCCAGCCATTCCTGCTTGCCCGACCGTTGCCGATGCAATTGCGTATAACAAATCAGTTGTTCTTTGTGTTGCTTGGTCAATAACTGGAACTGATGTGCAAGATGCTACGGAACTTCCAACAATTACTCTGTAATTTGCAGCAGTTCCAGAAGTGGTTAATGTTGGAGATGTTCGCATTTCAACAGGATATTGAATAGTACCGATAACCTGAGTTGAAGTATTAACAAAAGTATTATGCCACCAAGAAACAGGATTTACTGAGCCATCAAGTCTCCAGTAATATCGTTGAGCCGCGGCTAACTCCCCCTGAAGTGTTCCACCAGCGCGGGAGAAAGTAGTTGGGATTGAGCCTAGTTCTAGTTGTGCTTGAGCAAACTCAATGTAATCACCAACCGTTGTGGTGATAGTTATAAGGTTACCGTGTATTCGTAACGAGTTGGCAGTTCCATCGTTAGGAACCGCAGCAGTTATTGTAAAAGTTGTCCAGTTGGTTGTAGATAAAGAAGTATAAGGAACCGAAACGCTACCGATTGTTGTCCAAGTAGCACCTAAACCAGCATCTATTGTTGAGGATTTATCAATTTGAAATGCGTAAGTTCCAGCAAAGGTTGAGTTACGGCGTACCTTGATTGAAAAGGTAACGGTGTTACCCCAAGCCTGTTGAGCCTGACCAGTTTCAATAAACTGTTGTATGTTTACATAAGGGTTGCTTGAATTGGCAACCGTATAGCGAACATAGTAACGAGAACCTGCTGGCGGGTTAGAAGATTGCTGAGTAACTGTGTAGTTATTGTTGGCGTTATCGTTATTCCACCTGTCCATATAGTAACCAGATGTGTTGGCAGCAAAAGTTGTTCCGCGTTGCCAAATGTCAAATCCGCCGTTGATGAGCAAGTTCTTGCCACCAGCCACACTTGGCCCTGCCCAACTTACCCCACCACCAGCAGAAGAGTTTGCAACGAGTGTTGTGCCGTCAGCTCCGACGCCAAGGTTAGTTACTGATGATGCGCCGTTGCCAACAATCAAGTCGCCCTTAGCGGCCACTGTAGCCTTTGGGATGGCGTTAGCCACGTTGAAGTATGTTGCACTTTGGACGGTAGCCAAGTCGCCTGCGACAAGGGCATTAGTCAAAGTGATAGCAGTACCAGAGGTGGCTGTGTAATCCACACCACGCTCAATGAGCACACCATTGATAAAAACTTCCTCTGCACCAACGGTGTAGGACAGGCCAGCGCCAAAAGCGTCTGTGCCTGAAAGGGTTGTCTCACCGCCCGTGGCGTTATAGCGCCACTGGCTTAGTGTGACACCCTGATTGTTAGGGTGACGGGTAACAGTCATTAGGAAAGCTCACTTCCATAAGCATTGAATGAGACGGATGTTGACGATGCTGCGATGGAGATAACGTCTGTGTTGGCAAGGGTTAAGCCAAGGGTGAGTGTGTCTGTAGCGTTGCTACCAAGAACCACGTCGTAAGCAAGGTACTGCTTAGGATCATCTGCTGCACCGGCTACACGGACTGAGACACGGTATGTTTGAGCTGATGTTGACTGGTTGCAGATGGTGATAGTTGAAACAATCGCGCCTGACGCTGTACCTGATGTGTACAGGGTTGTAAGGTTAGATGAAGCACCTGCCGCTGTTGTTGCTGTTGGGACTTTTTGCCCAAGCACTTTATATGCACTTGCCATTTATTTTCCTTTGCTTGGTTAAGCGCCCATTGTCAGGAACGCGATGTTTGTTATATCTCCAAAACCGGCTACGTTATCTGTAACGCCGTGGACATTGCTTGTTGCTGCGATGTGGTTGGCAGCATCGGTAAGATCCTGCGCTGTGATAACGTGGCGAACAGCAGCTCCAGCAGCGTGAGCTTGAGCAGTTGTTGAGTTAAAGCCTCGAGTGATAGTGAGCGTTAGGCCAGAAATTCCGGTAACAATAACAAGTTCTTCAGCAGAAGAATTGTAATCGACAGCCAAGACGTAAGGAGTTGTTCCGGGATAACCGGTTACTGCGCCTACTGTCATGGTGGTCGATGAGCTTGTTATCGATCCTGTCAATGTAGTATCTTGCGCCGTGGCGCTGTAGTATCTTGTCATGGGCCTGCCTTAGCGACTGTAGTGGGTGCGTGGTGGGTATTGCTCTGCTTGACGTGCCATTTCGACCGCAAGGCGTTGCTGGTACATCTGATAGAAATAACGGCTCATATTGGTTGCAGACCCAACTGGGTTGCTCTGATCCATTGATCCTGCTTCGGCAGAGGATGCTGGTACGCGGCCCATATCGACATATGCAGCTGAGCGGTATGCCGCTCCAAGAATGATTACTTCTCGGGCTGAGTCTGGAAGGCCAGTAGTTGTAAAATCATCATTGTCATAAACAAGCTGTGTAGGCTTTTTGGTGTAAACAACCTGTACGGTGCGACCCGGGATAATTCCATCGGAGATGGAGATGGTCTTTCCGGTGTTCCACACAACAGGGTTAGCAGTACGGTCAATGCGGTAGTGACGCACTGGTAGCCATTCCAAAGATGGTCCAATGGTCTGCCATGAAACTGCTATCGCATCAATTGCTTCCGATGGAAGCTGGTATGTTGTACGCGCAGCAATGAATGGGAACGTGGTGTAGTACACGCCAAAGAGGCTTGGATAAATAGCGTCAATAGCCTCGTTAATATCTTTGCGGATCATTGCCCGTGGGAATGATGGGGCAACGGTAACGCGTACTCCAGCGCTATGTGGCACCGGTGTTGTATCTCTAAAACCGCGGCCATATGGCGGGATGGTTGCGGTGTTTGATGTACGGTCAAATGAATCGACCCAGATCAACTCTTCGTCAATTTCTACAATACCGCGTGTAAGGACTGTGCCATCAGCAACGGTAAAGCTCAGATCCGTCGGTCCCATTGGGGCAAGAAGGAATGTAGCCTGATCCTGACGTGAGGTATAACCTGTGAGCGCTAGAGCCGTCTCATCAATAAGTTCTGAAAAAAGTGTCACGATGTAATCCTCGATGCAGCCGCTGCTTCGCCGTATCCAGTTACTCCAGCAAGGGCATTAAGAACGCCCGGCGTATCTAGATAAAAATTCTTTCCACCGTGTCGGCTTGCGTAAATTAAATTCAGAGCATCAATACCACGTGTGGCGTTGTGGCCGGGAATTGTCCTATTGGCCCACTGAACAGCTGCGCCATTAAAATCCCATTGCGGTACTCCATTAACGATGGTTCCCGCTAAACGATTTAAATGATATACAGTTGGACGACCATCATCTACCGCCATTTACTTGCCTTTCGCTGGATGAGCCTTATGCCATTTTTTAACCGCTGCCACGCCAGCGGCAACGGTCTTTACATCTGCTTTTTTAGTCAAATCAATTTTCTTGAATGTTGTCTTCTTTGAATTGGGATGATTGACAATTACATCCCCATTACTGGCGCGTGTGACAACATGCTTCTGGCCACCAATGGTGACCGAATCAGATACAGCCTGCTTTTTA
>Ga0208875_1000094_pt1 | contig 41897 bp, 62 predicted proteins | sample CryBogCBH25Aug08_FD_184612 | JGI IMG/M metagenome (GOLD analysis project Ga0208875, IMG submission 184612) | Freshwater microbial communities from Crystal Bog, Wisconsin, USA - CBH25Aug08 (SPAdes) (version 2) | ecosystem: Environmental > Aquatic > Freshwater > Lake | place: Crystal Bog...
ACGCAGCCCAAGCCGCATCGGTACGCCAGCAACGTGACGATAAGCTATCTAAATGCGATTGGACACAAGTTGCTGATGCGCCAGTAGATAAAGCAGCATGGGCAACATACCGTCAAGCCTTGCGTGATTTGCCTAAAGAAGCTGGCTTTCCTTGGGATATGGCTTGGCCTACTGAACCAACAAATCCTGCATAATAAGCTAGGTTTTATTTAAAGGAATAGTATGTTTAATTTGAATTTGAACGAAGACGAAGTTGTTCTTATCCTTCAATCTTTGAGCATGATGCCTAGCAAAATTGCTGCTGTATCACAAAAGGTACAAGAGCAAGCTGTAGCTCAAAAGCAAATCATCACCGGTTCCCCTTCTGCTACGGTGGCCCCCGTTGAGACCGTTGAGGTCAAAGAATGAAGATAGCTGTCTCGGCTATTTCAAAAAATGAAGAAGGTTTTGTAAAGCGTTTCTGTGAATTAGCAAAAGACGCAGACTTGATCTGTATTGCTGATACTGGAAGCACAGATAACACCGCTTCATTGGCCCGTGAATGTGGTGCTGTGGTGCATGAAATTTGCATCACACCTTGGCGCTTTGACCATGCTCGAAATGCTGCTCTTGCTCTGCTTCCTAAAGATATTGACGTTGTTATCAGCCTTGACCTTGATGAAGTGCTAGAACCTGGGTGGCGTGAAGAGATTGAACGTGTATGGGTAGAAGGTACGACTCGCCTACGCTACAAGTTTGATTGGGGCTGCGGCATTTCCTTTTACTATGAGAAGATTTTTGCTAGACACGGTTACTTCTGGTGGCATCCAGTACATGAATATCCTCGATTCGACCAACGAATTAATGAGGTTTATGCCCACACCGATATGCTTTTGGTCAGCCATCATCCTGATCCTAGCAAGTCTCGTGGTCAATATATGCCACTATTGGAATTGTCGGTAAAAGAAGATCCTACCTGCCCTCGTAACGCCTTTTATTACGCTAGAGAGCTAACTTTTTATAACCGCTGGGATGAGGCTATAAAAGCCCTACATTCTTACCTTGGGATGCCACAGGCTACTTGGCAGAATGAGCGGTGTTATGCCATGCGTTTACTTGGTAAATCTTATCAAGAAACAAATGACTATTGGGCTGCGTTAAAATGGTATAGATTAGCTTGTGCTGAAGCGCCAATTACCCGTGAACCTTGGGTAGATTTATCCTTGTTTTCTTATATAAATGGGATGTGGCTAGAGTGCTATACAGCCGCTAAACAAGCATTGAATATCACCAATAAGGAAGAAGTCTATACCGCTGATCCTAGCGTATGGACTGAGAAGCCTTATGACCTTGCCAGCATCGCTGCTTGGAATATGGGGATGAAGGACGAAGCTATTGAATTGTGCAAAAAGGCTTTAGAATTTAACCCAACTGATACTAGACTTATCAATAATTTAGAAAAAATGGTAACTTAAATGAGTGACTATTCCCGTGTCCGTACGCCATTCGTAAACATGAGCTTTACGCCAGATGTGCCAAGTAATGCTCTTGGTCCGAATGAGTACAACATCGGGCTAAATGTTGAGTCAGACGTGCGTGGGGTAAAAAACGTAGATGGTGAAGTTAATGTGCTATCTAATATCCCAGGTACTGTCATTTATATGGCTGGCGGTTTCCGTAATAATAATCAATGGGTTTATATTTGTGCTACTGCTCAAGGAAAGTGGTACATGGTTACCTCTTCTGGCATCAGTAACATTACGCCAGGAGTAGGTGCAAACCCTAACGTAGCCTTGTCTGGCTACTCTGATGCCTTAGATATTACTGGTTCGTGGGTTGGTGAGGTTTTCTTTTTAAACGACACCATTAACCCTCCCATGTATTTCGGTCCTACGCAGACTGAAATCTATCTGTATGACCACGCTCCTAACAACTACGTTTGGAATTACGAGTCGACATTAGGTGTAACCGCCGTCCAAGCCGGTTTTATGCGTAATTATTCCTCGCCTAACGTGGGGAACATTTTGGTGGCCGGTAACCTTACCAAAACCAAGAGCGGTACAGTAACCAACTATCCAACTACTGTTCGCTGGTCGCAAGCATTTGCTATTACTGGTGAGCCAGCAACTTGGAACCCAACAATCACCAACGTGGCTAACGAGCAAGAAGTGGCCGTTCGTGGCCCTCTGATTGACGGCTTCTACTTAGGTGCTAACTTCTATTTGTGTAGCTATTGGGATACGGTTATCATGGCTCCCTTGGCTTATCAAAGCTCAACAGCGCCAGTATTCTCAGTCGCACCATTCAGCATTGGCCGTGGCTTGCTAAATCAAAACTGCTGGGCCAACGTAGATAACGTAGTCTTTGGCGTTGATGCGCGAGATATTTGGATGTTCAACGGTACAGAATTTATACCGCTTGGCAATCAAAAGGTTAAGAAATACTTCTACGCTAACCTGAACCCTGCTTATTACAATCATGTATTCTTGGTCAACAACTCGGCCAAGTATCAGATCGAGATTTACTATCCTGATCTGACCTCAAGTGGTTACTGCAATAAGATGATTTCTTATCGTTATGACTTGCAGATTTGGAACGCACCTAAAACCGTACAAAACGCTTGCATGGGTTGCGAGTCGCCGGTTCTCACATCGGGTCAGTTCAACATTGCTTCACGCTGCGTAACCTACGCTCAAGGCGATACAACCAACTCTCAGCTTGTCCAAACCGCTCAAGGCACATCCTTTAATGGCTCTGCTATCAATGCTTTGTTCCAGCGCGACAACATTGCTATGGCTGACGAAAAAGGTCCTATTCCTTATAGCAGCAAGATTTACACGCACCGTGTGTTGCCTGAAGTTGCTGGTAGCGGAACAATCAGTTTGACTGTTGGCGGCTCGGATTCGATTTCTCAAACGCCTTGGTATGGTGATCCAGGTATATTGAAGCTTGGTACAGGCTCGCCTTGGGTAGCAACCACTCAAAACAACGTGCGTCTTGCTTCTATCAAAGTGGCATCTAATGACACAAGTTCTTCATGGAATTTGACTGCTATGAATTGGCAAGTTACTAAGACTGAGGATGCTTTCTAATGGCATATAACATTGCATCTAATGCAAGCACACAGCAGATCACAAATGCTGTTAATTACTTGCTGGCTAACTTTGGTAGTGCTACTAACGTCAATCAAGTAACAGGTGCTATTACAGGCCCTGGCAATGTCATCATCGCTTATTTGTACAAGTACTTGGATGTTAAGTACGCTACAAGTTATGACGGCTCACAAGGATTTAGCAACTCTCCAACAGGTGCTACTTATTACGGTCTGCGTAACACTAACTCTAATTCTGATGATTCAAACTACGCAGATTACGTATGGTACAACACGGTAGGTTTTGGTAATACCAACTTTCTTTACTACATTGTTACTGGTGGTCGCAGCATTCAGTTTGCTGTTGCATCAGCTCCTCCTGATACTGGTTGGGTGCAAGCTACCGGCTATTACATTGACCTCGATATAGTCACGTCTGGAACAACGCCTGTCATACAAGAAGGGTTTGTTTCTTACTTTACGCCAGGATCGTTTCTCGTTCCCCGCGCAGGAAGCCCTTTAGCTCCTGTATTTACCAACATTACACCTGCTTTGTATTCGACAGACAAAGGTTCTATTGTTCAATTTAGTGCTGGTCAGACTGATACTGACGTAAGCTTCACAAATAATACATGGCGCATCGGTAATTCATCGACTACTGGCTACGCTGACATATCCAAAAACAATCTCACGATTGGCGATCCAAGTTTAGTAGCAACGTATGCTCAATGGCCTCAGCCTACGGCCATGCCAAACAGCCCTGCTTTCTTGACTGTTCCTGTTCGCTATAAGAATTCTTTAGGTCAAGTTACTCAGTCAAATCCTGTTGTATTGCAGTTTGTCTATTCGGACCCTGGCGCTCAAGGCCCACAAGGTGTCGGCATCGACATTTCTGGTTATACGTCTTTTGTTCAGAACAGCGGTGGTGCGTTTACCCCTACTTCGGCCACCTTGACAGGCTTGTTGACAAACGTCACATCGCCTACTTACTCATGGACAATTTCAGGCGCTACACCAACCAGCGCCAGCACAGCTTCAGTAGTTGTTACGCCAACTTCTAGTAGCACAGGCGTTACAGCAACACTTACTGTTACAGGCACTAACATTAGTGGCTCATTGTCTAAGACAGTTAATTTGCCTGTCGTATATGACGGCGTACCTGGACAAGCCGGTGCTAACGGTCAAATGTCGGCATTCCCAACCATTTATATTTGGACGGGTAGCGCCACACCTCCTACAAGGCCGTCAACCACCTCAACCTATACTTGGTCTACTGGCGCATATACAGCGCCTTCTGGATGGTCTACAACGGCACCCAGCAACACAACTCCTAGCAACTATTTGTGGTCTATTACTGTTCCTTTGACAGTAACCGCAACTACAACAACATCTACGCTTGATTGGACGAATACAAGCAACGCTATTAGAGCTATTGCTTACAACGGTAACAATGGTGCTAATGGTACTAACGGCACAAATGGTACAAATGGCTCTTCAGGGTCTGCTACTTTTGTTGTGTATCGCACAGCAAACGATAGCTCCGCTCCTACCAACGCTGAAGTAAATGCTGTTATTGGCCGCAATCCTGTTGCTGGCGACAACGTAACTGTTTCTTATAACAATCAAAACAACGCAACCATCTATAGATACACAACGTCTTGGGTGTTATCTACTACCTACATTACTGGTAGCCTGATTGTTCAAAACACAATTACTGCTGATAAGCTAAGTGTTACAAGTTTGTCTGCTATTAGCGCAAACCTTGGAACTGTTACGGCAGGCACGTTGACGGCTGGCACTACATTTGCTGGAGCGTTAAGTGCTGCAACAGGCACTTTTTCAGGCGCTTTAAGTGCAGCCACAGGTTCATTTGCTGGCACGTTAAATGTTGGCAGTTCACCGGCAGTATCTGGAACAACAATGACCGGCGCTGGCGCTGTCATTAACAATACAGGTACTTTTGCTTTAGGCAATTCATCTACAAACATTTCATACAACGGCTCACAAATGACGTTGAACGGGAATGTTGTAGCTACCGGAAACGTCAACTTAAACGCGATTAGTACAGTTGTATCAGCTTCTTTGAATGCGCCTAGTCAAGTTATTTCATTTACCAACTTGTCAGGTGTATGGCCCGCCAATACAAGAACGATTCCTGTTAGCGTAACAATTACGCCTACAAGCACAAACTCATCTATCTTAATTAACGCAACATCTTATTTCTATACTGCTACTCACGAATATAACGTGTTAGAAATATGGAAAGTAACTTCGGGAACTTATACTCGTCTTTACTATATTGGTGGTGCTGCAAACGTATTTGACACTTCAGCCCAGCCTTACTATGGACAAATTCTTGGCGGCGATGCTGAAGCTGCAACTATTGTTGACTCAAGCGTAACTGCTGGTGTATCTACAACTTATTTCTTAGTATTGGGTAACAATGCGTCAGCTTCTGTTTATGCGGCTTTTCCGTCAATCAACGTAACGGAACTTAAACGATGAAGTACACCGTATACAACACTACTAATGGTCAGATTCTTAGCCAAGTTGAATGTGATTCTTCATCTATTAAGCTAATTGTTGACAACTGGCTTGGCGTTAAGACTGTAAGTTATATTGAAGGCACATATTCTTCGATTGAATATGTAATTTCTAATGGACAACCAGTAAAATTACCAGAGCGTCCTAGTCCTTATTATTTTTGGGATTTCGGTACAAACGCATGGGTTTTAAATGTTGCCATGTTAGAAAGCGACATAGCTCAAAAAAGAGATACGTTGTTATCTCAATCTGATTGGCTTGTTATTAGACAGTCTGATTCTGGTGTTGTTATGCCGGAAGATTGGAAAACATATCGTCAAGCATTGAGAGATGTTACAAATCAATCAGGTTATCCAACAAATGTAATTTGGCCTACTGCGCCAACAACAACTTAAAGGGGTTTTATGGGTGCAATGGGTCCAGCCGTACAAAACGGCAGTCAAAACACAGGCGCTAAAGGCATGGGTAGCAACTCGTCTAATGGCAGCTCAAGCGTAGGCGCACCAACCGGCAAAGGTATGTCGATGGGCAACGGTAATATTACTTACCCAGGCCAAGGTGGTCAACCTGCTATGGGTCAAGCACCCGCATCCATGCAACAAGGTCCTAATGGTCCTGTAGCTATTACTGGACAAAATGTTGATACATCAGGTCAACAACAAGTTGGCGGTGCTTATAACCGATCTAATCCATATCAGAATACAATACAACCTTGGAATGTTTCTGGCATGACCGGCCAAAACACAAATAATTTCCACGCAGGGAAAGGTAAGGGTGCTTAAATGGGAATGGGTAAATCATCAGGTAGTCAAACTACCCAGCTAACGCCTGAACAAACACAGGCACTACAAGCACAGACAAACTTTCTTACCAATACGATTTTCCCTGCGTATCAAAGTACGATTTCTGGCGCACAAAACGTATATAACCAAGTAAATCCTAACGCTACTGCTGCTGCCAACAATGCTATTAACGTAGCTAGTCAAACAGGCCAAACATCCCAAAATGCTGGTAATTTTGGCGTGAACTATGGAACAACCGGCCAAGGCCAAATGGCCGCTTATAACCAAGGTCTTGGACAAGCTTTTACAGGTGCTGGCGCTAATACTTTGTCTCAGTTGTTTAGCCCTGACTATGAAAAGCAACAAGTTCAAGCCGCTTTAGAGCCAGGATATGAATCTGCTTTGCAAGCTCAAGCCGGTCAAAATGCCATGTATGGTGGCGCTGGTGGTCTTGGTTCTGCCCGTCAAGCTTTGGCAGATCAAAACTTACAAAGCCTTACAGGTATGCGTCAATCTGCTGCTGCTGCTGGCGCTCAGTCGCAGGTCGAGCAAAACCGTATGGCCGCTGCCAACTCAATCTTGGGTGCTGGCATGAACGCATCTACAGCCGCTCAAGCTGGTTATGCTGGTTTGGCAGGTCAAGGTGCAAGCAATCTTAATGCCGCGAATCAAGCCGCTGCTGCCAATATCGGTTATACACAAACACCTCAAAACACATATAACCAATACGCATCTACTATTTTTGGTGTGCCAACTGCTAACACTACGCCTAACTTTGCTGGTACTCAAAGCTCTTCTAGCAGCGGCAAGGGTAAAAGCATTGGTGGCAAATAAGGGGATTTAAATGGCTGGTTATTACAACCCTAATTTTGGTCAAGATTATTTGGCGGCAAGAGGTATTGGGCCTTCTTATTTAAATACAAATGAAAAAAAAGGCGTAGCTCCTTCTGAAGCGTCTGGTCCTGTAAAGCCAATTACAAGTTGGTCTGACCTTGGCGATCAGATTTCCAAGCCATTTACAGATCAATTTAGTGGTGTTTCTAAAACAGCCGGTAATCTTTCTAATGCCGCATCACAATTAGGACAAGGCAACGTAATGGGCGCTGTTAATGCTGCTCGTGGCGCTGCTCCCGCCGTACCTGCTGCCGCTGATGCAGCAACCGATGCTATCCCTGGTGCTGTTGATTTCACCAAGTCTGTAACCCCATTATCTAGCGATGGTATTGTTTCAAGTATTGGCGATGCTTTGTCTGGAGGCATGGACGCTCTAGCCGCTTTGTTTGCTTAAAGGAATAAAAAATGCCCGCGATGCCACCTCCTATCGAAATCCAATCCGATCCAGTAGCTCACGTTGACGTTCCAGAGCAAAAAGATGAAATAACAGCGCAAGTTCCTAAAGAGCTGCCTTCTATCGTTAAGGTGCTTACAGGCAAAGGCTCGCCTGAAGACAACATTGCTGCCTCTAATGGCATCCAAAAACAAGCAAACGCTACGCCATACGTTCATGAAAATGAACAAATGCAATTACCAGGAATGATTGCAAGCGCCCTTAAAGGCGATTTGATGGGTGTTTGGAAGTATTACAACGGCGGTCCAGTTCAATATGAACAAGCTCGTGGCGCTGATGGAAAAGTCTATTTAAAAGGCTACAACGCTAATGGTTTTAATGGCCGTATCGTAAGAAACGAAGATAACAAAGAATTAAGCCAAGATGAAATTAATGGCCTGAATCAAAAAGGTGGAATTTTGAGTGGCCGTGATGCGGTCATTTTGAAAGGCTCTAATTACGATAACTTAAATGTTATACAAAAGGCTGTTCGTGATGGTGCTTTAACTCAATCACAAGCCGCTTATGCAAACTCACTTGCAGCAGCCAAATCAAGCACAGCAATTCATAATCTTGCACAACAGATTATTAATGAAACACATGGTATTAAGAATCCTCAAACTCTTGATGCCATTGCAAATTTATCACCTGATAAACGCGCTCAGTTGTTTAAGTTTGTGCAAGATTTTCAAACTGCTGGTCAAAGTAAAGGCCAAACAACAGGTACTGGTGTCAGCGCAAATGCTGGTAACAATCAAGCAAATAGTCTAAGCGTTAATGGCATTATTTCAGGAAATGTTCCTGGTTCAGTTGCACCCATAGCTGATGGCGGTACTGGAATTGGTGGTAAGGTTGGCGCTGGCGTAAACAATACTGCTCAAAATAATTTTGGCACTAACGCTTCACAACAAGCGGGTACTACACAAAGCCAACAACAAGGCAATCAAGCGCAAGCAACTATTGCTTCGCAAATCATGGCATTAACTGGTGGCGCTATGACACCAGAAGACTTCCAGCGTTTTATGCGTTTGCAACAATTGAACGAACAATTGAGAGCCGTTAACGCTAAAGTGCCACAAGATGCTTTTGCACCTGGATATACACCCGCACCCGAAGTTGATGTGACATTGGCTGGCCGAGACAATATCTTAAAAGCGATGAGTCAACATCAAAAGAACGCTGCTTTAAATGCCGCTTTTGCTGACAAGGTAAATCGTGATTGGCAAGAAATGGGTCGTACTGGTCAAGTCAAAGACGGCGTAACAATTGCTAATGAATTCGCTGATTCTGATTTGGCTAAAGGCATTGACAATACATACGATCTGAAAACTATTGAAGATAAAAAAGCTTTAGACAAGAATTTGACCCGCGCTGAAATTCTAAAGAAAAGAAAACAGTTAATGCAAAACGCACCTCTTTTTGACGAATTAACTCATCAACTGATTAAGTGAGATAAACATGGCTTTAACACCTGAACAACAAGCAGCTTATGATGAGGCGGTTAGTAATTCATTAAGTCAAATTAATGGAGCGCAACAAGCTCAAACTACTGCGCCTGTTTCAACCCCCGCTTCTCAACCGGCTCCTGTTGTTAGAGCATCGAAAACCTCTGCTATTGCGCCTCCTGTTAGCTCTAATATGCCAACAGGTGTTAACGGTGGTGTTAGTGCAAATGACATGAGTCAGGCCATGCAAAACGTAACTGGCGCTGTTACTCAAGGACAAGGTGCTATGGCTCCTAATATGCCATTCCCTGAAGCCAAATCACCTAATTCTGATATGTATTCGTTGGCCGCACCTTATGTTGCTGGCGCTGGTGGTTTGTTGGCTGCTTTGTATGGCGGTAAAAAAGCCTTAGAAAGTTTTGGCAAAAAAGGTGAAGAGGCTCCTAAAGTTGAGCCAACAATGGAAGGCCAAGAGTCTCACGAAGAGTACATGAAACGTATGGATCGTGAAGAGCGGTTACATGAAATTCGCCTTGCCAAAGCTAAAGCTGACGAAGCCGAAGCTAAGATACAAGCAGCTAAAGGTGGCCCAGCATCTACACAAGCTGTTGCCGAAGAGCCAAAAGTTGATTTATTGGCCGAAATCGAAAAGAAACATCCTCACATTGCCAAAGCAATTAAAGAAGGCCGTGTTTCTATTGCTGATGAAACAGCCGCCGCTACTCAGCAAACAGAACCTTTTGAAAGCAAACAAGGTATTGCTGCTGAAGCACCTAAAGAACAAAAGCCAATTCAAGCTGCTGTGAAACCTGTTGAAGCGCCAACAACTGCTACCGAAGCGCCTAAAACCGCTGCTATTGAAAACAAAAACGTATCTACAGAAAAGACTACATTGCCTGAAAAGCAAGTGTCTAAAGGTGCAGCTATTCCTCCAGCTACATCTACCACTCCTACAGTTTCTTTGCCTGAAGAATGGGCCAAAGTAAATAAAGGTAAAGGTATGACATGGCTGACCAGTTCTATGGGTCCAACCGGCGCTCAAGATTTTATTGACCGCTACAACAACGGCAAGCCTTTTGAAAGCCATCAACAAATGATGGATCGCTTTGGTGAAGTTGTTTCTAAACCAAGCTTTTCTGACATTCCTAAAGATGTACGCAAAGCACGAGGCATTGAGACCAAGCAATCAGGGTTCAAAATTGTCCCTGGCTCTAAACCACCTGTTGGTGAAGGCGGTTTTGCAACCCCTGAAACATTGGGTGGGATTGGTGCTGGTCTGCTTGGGGCTATTGATATTGCCCATACTGTCAAGCAAGCTAATCAAGCTTATAAAAATGGTGATTACGAGTTAGCTCAAGCTCACGCTAATGAGATTCGTAACTTGCATCCATTGGGACTTTTATACAATCAGTTATTCACTAAAACACCTGAAGACATCGAAATGATGCGTAAACAAAGTGTTTTTGAGAAGCCTGAAGTTAAGTCATCAATAACACGCCAAGTCACATCACCTAGGAAGTAATCATGAACGATATGCAGTTAATCGTTAATCTTGTTGGCGGCGCTGGCCTTGTCTGTCTTGGCTGGTTTGCTAAAGAACTTTGGGATGCTGTCAAAGATTTGAAACTTGACCTCGCTAGACTGCGCGAAGAACTGCCTAAAGAATACGCAATGAAGTCAGATATGCAAATCATGTTTGACAAGATTGACAACAAACTGGATCGCTTGATGGACAAGTTAGAAGCGAAAGCTGACAAATGAATTTTCAATGGTTTAAAGATTTACTGACCGGCAAAGATAACGTGACGCTCGACTTAGGTCGGGTGTCATGGATTACTTCTATGGTCACCATCATCGGCCACAGTCTTTATTCCGCTTACAACCATGTAACCGTTGACGTTGCTAATCTTGCCCAAGCCATTGGCATAGTAGCCGCTTCACATGGCGCTGCTTTATGGGCTAAATCAAGTACCGAGCCAGAGCCACCAAAATGAATGAAGCATTAGAATTTGATAAGCAAGGATTTGACCTGACAATGATGAGTGAGTCTCTCAGGCTAGAGGCTTACCCTGATCCCGCTACTGGATCACATCCCTACACCATTGGCTACGGCCACACGGGTCCTGAAGTTCATCCTGGAATGCGTATTACAGAAGGTGTTGCGCTGTCTTTTCTAGTGGATGACGTTATCAAATGTGAAGAGGCTATTAAAAAGCTAGTCCAAGTGCCTATCACACAAGGACAATTTGATGCGCTCGTTGACTTTACTTTCAATTTAGGTGTATATAATCTGGCTAATTCGATTCTGTTGAAGCTTATCAATCAGAAACGAATGATGGAAGCTGACCGCGAGTTCTTTAAATGGAATAAGGCTGGCGGGAAGGTATTGAATGGTCTTGTAAAACGAAGGGCGGCAGAAGCTGCAATGTTCGATGTTTAGTCTTGTATTGCCATTTCTGTCTTTATACAAACGCTGGTTTGAAATAGGCGCTATTGCTTTGGTTTTTGCTGGATGTGTGTACGGCGTACATACATACGACAAGTATCAACAAGGTATTGGTGAAGCCCGTGTTCAAGCTTTGTGGGACAAAGAAAAAGTAGAGTCTGCCGCCCTCACAGTAAAACGTACTGAAGAACTGCAAAAGGAAAAGGATGATGCTCTTAATCAAGCAGATCAACATCGCAAAGCATTACTTGCTGTTGCCGCTAGTGCTTCTAAGTCTAGTCGGGTGTTCGACAGCACCCTCGCAACCAACCTTGCAACCGAGTCTCAAGCTTCCAGAGATGCCCTTGCCCTCTACACCTCAACCCTCAGTTCCGTACTCTCAGAGTGCCAACGAGCGTATACAGGAATGGCAAAAGAAGCTGACGGTCACGCCTCAGACTCGTTGATGTACCAGCGAGCGTGGCCGAAATGAAAGTAAAGAATGTGCCTAACAAGGATCAAGCAGCATCCTTTCATAAGCACATATTGTATTGGCAACAAAAACTCAATCTTTTAGATTGGCGCATTGAAAAGATCAACAAAGTTCCACGGGGTGCAATGGCCTGTGTGAGCTTTGATCCAGACGCTAGGCTGGCTATGTATCAGCTTGGTGATTTTGGTAATGTAGAAATCAATGAAGAGTCTTTAAAAGAGACAGCACTTCATGAAGCATTGCATATCCTGTTGTATGACTTTAGACACCACAAAGAGGATGAAGGTGTCGAGCATCAAGTCATCAACGTCTTGGAAAAGCTACTCATGGAGTTGTAATGGAAGACTTATCTTATTTAACGCAATACGCGACAGCACGACAGCTTGATTATTTAGAAGCAATTCAAAAGCATGGCAGCAATAACAAGGCTGCTAAAGAATTGAACATAAATCGGCGTATTATTGACCGAGCAATTAGGCAACTAAAGTTTGTTGCTGCTACTCAAGGTCTAGCCCCTACTTATGACATGGTTCACCCTGTTCCTGATGGGTTCAATGTCAAAGGTGTCTCCACTTATTACGGTGATGATGGCAAGGTCAAAGGTCAATGGGTTAAGACCACCGCCGCTGCTGACAATGCTCTCAAGATTCGTGATGCTTTTGTCGATGCTATGCGGGACGATTTACCCCGCTTTGACCCCATCAACAAGAACGTCATTACAGAGGCATCCCTACTGAATGTGTTTGTTTATGGCGACCCTCATATCGGCATGAGAGCTTGGGCTGAAGAATCGGGCGAGAACCACGATTTAGCCTTGGCTGAGACCTTGTTCACGGCAGCGCACGAAGACCTCGTAAAACGCGCTCCAGCGGCCTCCACAGCGATTATTTTGAACCTTGGCGATTACTACCATGCTGATGATGGCCGTAACGTCACTTTGCGGTCTGGTCACAACCTAGATGTTGACGGTCGCTATCAAAAGGTGCGTAAGGTTGGATTCAAAATCCTGCGGTCCATGATTGATATGACTTTGGAGCGCCACGATCAAGTAATTGTGTGGAACATCCCTGGCAACCATGATGACTTTTCAGCCATCGACCTCAGTTTGTGGCTGGAGATCGCTTACGAGAAGGAGCCACGGGTACAGGTTGACACGAACCCATCGAAGTTCTACTTCTACAAACATGGGAAAACTATGCTTGCAGCGACTCACGGTGATACTCTCAAGCCTGACCAAATGCTTGGCGTCATGGCTTCGGACAAAGCAGAGATGTGGGGTCTCACGAGCTTCCGGTACGCTCACATTGGACACGTTCATCATAAGACCATGAAAGATTTGCCTGGGGTGGCTGTTGAGACACATCGGGTGTTACAACCGTCTGACCTGTATGCTCACTCACATGGTTATCGCAGCCAACGTGACGCTACTTGCATCACCTACCACGACACCTACGGGGAATACGCTAGGACCGTTGTAAACCCAGCGATTGTTAGCTAAGAATCTGGCGGCTAGAGTAATACTCTCCCATAGCTGCCATTTCGTCATCGCTGATAGGTGTTGCCATATCGAACAACTCACCTGACTCAGCCAGCTCATAAATCTCGTCTATCAGGGCATCCAGCTCTTCTTGAGTGCCTTCAAACTCGTCAAAGCATCCTGGGGCGAATTCAACTTTTAATTTTTGCATAGTGGCTCCAAAAAAAGGGGGGGTACTTGCTTTCGCTTTCCCCCCTAAGTCCTATCGGACAACTACGAAACCACTATATCACTTACGAATGTCAGAACGGCACGTCATTATCCATGTCGTCAAACCCTGAACCGCCACGGCCAGAAGGAGCGCCACGGCGTGTAGGCTGGCTGCTCTGACGGGCAGGACGGTCACCATCAAAAGGCTCACGAATCGATACTTTACCATCCCAATTACCTGCTGGGATAGTATCAAGGTTTAACCACTTGTCACCTTTATCACCTTCAAAGAATGAGCCTAACTTTGCATAGCGTTTTTTCTTCTCGCCATTTTGTTCGTACTCACCAACTACTGCTACCAAATCAAATCGTTTAAACATATTAAGCTCCTTTTGCTTTCTTCAACGCTGTTCTAACCTTGGAATCAAGCTGATTAAACAGCCACACTTTTTGGTCAGCCTCTAGTGCTGCCTCTTCTATCATTGCAAGAGCATTGGCCGCTTTGCCATCATTCACTAGGTCAGCGGTAGTCGCTGCCATGTCTCGCAAGAAGTCTTTCTCGTTTTCGTCAATGGTGTCTTCACCAATCCCGCCACGAGGTGTTACAACAGGGGATGGCCCTTTTCTAGCCACTTCACCCTCTTCTGGAAGGTCTTCACCGGCGTATATATAGAGACCCAAACCATGCAAGGACACCGCTTTAGTCATGCAACGCATGATGGCCGTGTTAACTGCAAAGCTGTCAGGATTCAGGATTGGCTTGTTGCGGTAGTCCATAACAGGCAACTGACAGGTCATTGGCTTGTCAAACATGATGACGGTTACCCACACCATTGCTGTGCCGTTAATGTCCATGTAGCACTTGTCATTGAACATCTCGACCTTGAAGGTGGCCTTTGGATCGGCCTTTAACACCTCTGCCCAAGCCCAAGCCCAGCTTAGGTATGTCAGATTGTTTTTACGCTCTGTATGGTCGTTTACGTTAGTGGCTAGTAGGTTCTTGATCTGTTCCATTTGCTTTTCCTAATTTGTTATACATTTCTGCCGTGATTTCATTCATGGCTACCAATGCTTCTTTGAACGATTCAACTGAGGCGCGGTCAACTACATACTGAATCTCTTTTTGCAGCTCAGGAAGCAGCGCCAACACCTTGTCGCCACCGTCATAAGAGCCGCCTAAAGAAATCCTTGTCAGGTAGCTTTCTATTTCTTTAAAGATTTCATCTATTCTCATTTGCTTGCCAATAGTTTTTCTAAATCGTGGATTGATTTGTCTTTTTGCTCGATCTTTGCACACAGTTGACGGATTTGTGTTTCGAGAGCGTTGATGCGATATTCCATGCGAGGAATGTCTTCGCGATCATCGCGGTAATGTTGCTTTGCATAAGTTTTAATGTTGTCGATGATTACGTCTGGGTTGATTTTCATGATTTGAATATTTTGAAGAGGATTAAAAATAAGGCAAACCCGCCAAGTATAAGAACCGTTGTCTTAATGTTTTCAAAGTCCTCCATACCTGTATTAGATATCTTAAAGATAGCTTGACCATCAGTTTCAAACCGGCACTCGTCCAATGTACGGGGGGTGCGTAAGTGTGTTGCTTTCATTTTTGTTCCATTGCTTTCATATTTCATTCTTTGAGTAACTTTTAAATGAATAATTAGATATATTTTTTGTATTGCAATTATGGTTATTTGCTTCTTGTAAAGAAATAAAAGGCCATTTGCAATTAGTACATACCCAATAAGGTTTGTTCCCAGGAGCATCTTTTTTTTGTTCAATCATTTTTGTTCCCTTGCTTTCATCATGGCATCTGCAATTCCATAGGCTTGCTCTGAAACTATTTCAGAACTTGTGCCATCTTTTGACCAATCACAATAAGTCGCATCTCTAACCAATGCTTCTTCGTGTAATGTAATAAATGCTTGCATAGCCTTAGCTGCAAAGTAGTCGCGCAAATCCATGCCGCGAGAGTTTGTCTCTTGATCTTCAATATAAATACTTTGTACGGGAAACGCGTTCATTTGCCATTCCTTTCGTATAACTCAGTTCTCAAATAAACACACAAATCCAATACTTCCTCGTAAGCATCTTGTAAAGTATCCCGCCCGTTGTGAGGTTGTAGGGGGGTCTTGTATTTCTGACGGCCAAAGAAATCTCTGGCAATCATATCTTTCATAACTAAATCCCAGGCTGGTGGGTATTTGTTAGGGATGGGATCAGGCTGTTCCATACATTGTCCAAACTAGGTGTTGTTAATAATTTCTTTCGAGCGCGGTAGTTAGCCGCTATCTGTGCGCGGGTCAAAGTTGACCGCTTCGCATCAGGTTTCTTGCCAATCATAAAGATCGGTTTGCAATCACGTCCCTTGCTGTCTTTTTCCCAATCAGCAATATGGACCGCCCTTGCTTTGTGAAGCGCCCTCGTGTATTGATACACGGTTTGCTTATGCAATCCTGTTTCTTCTGCCAGCTCGTCAGCAGACCTTGTGCCTTCAAGTAGCAGCTTAATCAGGATCGCATAACTTAACGCATTCATTCTTACCACGACAATATCTTCCATTCACGCTCGTCACGGCCAGCTTTAGATTTAACGTGCCTACCAGTTAAAACCACTACGCCGCCACGGTGCATCTCACCAAGCCTACGAGCAATTTGAGCGCCATCCAGACCTGTCACCTCTGCGATGCCATCCTTTCCCATAGGCCCGTGAGCGCGTAAAGCTTTAAGGATGACCTGATAGTGGCTGTCTGCTACTTTCTTAGCTTGTTGAGCCGCTAATTTGCTTGTAATGGGGTCTGAAATACGAGCTTTAGTTAGCTCCCACAATTCTTTAAGCATTACTTTCTCCTATTAAATAATTCATCATGGACTTGCTCCCAAAAATTGGGGAACAGATTGTCCAAGATGAGAACAAAAACAAAAGCTATAAAACCTGCCATTAAAAAGAATGTGAAGTCTGCCATCAGAACATCACCAGATCAAAGTAAGCCCTCACGAACTGTTTAGCAGCCTCAAAACGGCCACGGCTTCTTGCGAGTCGATACATAGTCTTTGCGTAATCCATGCGAGTCATTGCTATTTCCCTTTCAGTTTTTTCTGCCAACAAAAGTTACAAATCCACTTACTACCCATATCTACGCCACCTGCTTGCTCTTTTTTTTCATTGCACCGGCTACATTCTTTGAGGGGGCGTGTATTTTTTAAGCCCCCAGGCAATCCGAGGGCTGTTTTCAAAAAGCTCATTAATCAACCTCAACTTGTTGATTCAAAATCATTTCTTCAATCATTTCGATATATTCTTCTTTGATAGCGTGAGTGACATCTTTATCACCGCAAAAAATGGCCTCAACTTGGCATTCAGGTTCAATGCGAGGCTCAAAGCGTGAGCCACGTTCTCCTGGTTCGTAATTGATTTTGATAACAAAACCTTCGTAATCTATGTAATCAGTCATTTCGTCACCTCAGTTAATGCAATATTGATAAGCCATTTCAAACACCAGATCGCTGTAAGCCTCTGTCAACTCGCAAAGTTCTTCATCGGTCAGGGGTTCTTTGGTGTCAGCCCAAAAGCCGTCATTGAAATGGGCTTCACAAAAGTCTGGGTAATCGCGGCTGTCAACGCCGCCAACAGACAGATCAAGAATCTCACGGTTTTTGTAGACGATTCTCATGCTGTCACCTCGATTTGAACGGTGGAAGCAACACGGTCAGCCGTGGTCTTGAAGCAAGCAAGAATGGTTGCCCATTCGTTGACCTGATCCATAGACCATTCGTGTTCGTGGTTGGGTTTGTATTTTTCCAAGTAGGCTGCTGCCCGTTGGATCATGTGCAAGTCGATGCTATTCATATAAGTACTTTCATATCAAACGTCCCTGCGATGTGCTGAACGTGACGCTAGTATAACCACACTTATCAATCACGGTCAACACTAATTGTAAAGAATTGTAAAGTATAGGTCTGCCTAAGTTGTGATAACATAGCGCATCTTATAGGAGTGTGTATGGAATTCTCAAAGGAAAAGGCGATTCAACTAGCTGGTGGTCAGCAGCGCCTTGCAGAGCTACTAGGTATCAGCCAACCATCGGTGAGCCAATGGAAAAAGAATGTGCCGATTGCTAGAGTGTGGCAGTTGCGTGTGTTGAAACCGGATTGGTTTATTTTGAAAGAAGCTGAACCAACCTAAATTTTTGTGATACAGTAACCTTGTTGCCGTGGAAAGCGACAGATTGAAGCCGTTTACTCATGCCTCTGCCCTATAAAGGGTTTCCACCGGAGGCAGCAGTAAGCGGCTTTTTTTCGTCTCCACTTAGACAGTATTTTTTAACGAAAGTAAATCTTGAAAGGAAGTTATGTATGCAGCCGTACTCCAGACGAAACCAGAGAGCCTACATGGGCTGCTTGGAAGAGAACATAGGGCAACGATCCACCCCGTTGATAACCCTCCTGAACTGTGTGCGAGGTATCAGACAAGTTAAAGGGACATGGTGATGACAAGACCTTTAACGAATGAATCGCATCCTCAAGGGGAAGCTGGTGCTAAAGCATGGGCTTGGTGTGAGAGCTTCTCACCCTTGGGGAACCTATGGGAAAACGAAATGGAACCTTTTGAACAATTTTGGGAAGCATGGCCGAAGTCAACTCGCAAGGGTGCTAAATCAAAGTGTCGGCAGAAATGGATAAGTGCCGACTATTCCGTAGATTTAGAGCAAATCATCAAGCACGTTGAGTGGCTAAAGACTACAGACGATTGGAAAAAACAAAACGGGGCGTTCATTCCAGCACCGCTTGTCTATCTCAATCAAGCAAGGTGGGATGGCGCTGAAGTTCCTGAGCTTAGAAAGCCTGTAGACACGCTTAAAACCATCCAAGAAGAGCGTGAAAAGACTGTGCCTATGCCAGCACATATCCGTGAGAAATTAAACGCTTTAAGAGGCCGCAAATGATAGATTTTGTTGTGGTTCAAGAGCATCCAGATTTTTTGCTTTATGTTGATAAGTTGCAAAAGCTAAATGCTGAAGCTTTGTCGTTTTATCCAACACAAGTTTTTGAACGTGAATTGGAAAAAGGACGGCTTTTTTTAGGTCTTTTGAATGGACAACCTTGTGGATATATTTACATGGGAGCGCAAGGTGTTCATGTTAAATGCCATCAAGTTTGCATTCAATATGACGCTCGTATGAGGCACTATGGCGCTGCTTTAGTTTCAGCTATGGAAGAGTATGCAAATCAAGGTTACGCAACTTCTGTTTCTTTGCGATGCGGCTTTGATCTTGATGCAAATAAATTTTGGAAATCTTTAGGTTATGAAGTTGTAAGCATTGTTGATGGTGGTGCAAGGCGCATGAGAAAAATCAATGTTTGGCGTAAACAATTAGCGCCTGAATTATTTGAAACAATTGCTCTTGAACCTGCCGTTGGCAAAACAAGTTCTACTGTTTGGAGAAAAAACAAATCTACAGGTTTAATAACAGGATTTTCGCGCGGTAAAGCATTGTCAGATTACAGAAAAATTATTGTTGAAAAAAATGAGCTTTTATAGGAGCAAATATGAGTAAAGGTAGCGCAAGAAGACCGACAAACGAAAAAGCATACGCATCGAATTGGGATGCAATTTTTGGAAAGAAAAAAGATGAGAAACCATTACAACCAGGAAGAATTGGAAGCAGCCAGGATTCTGGACTTGGTGAGGCTGGGGGACAACACAGTCCCTTGGACAACGATAACGTGGTGTCTTTGGGTGCTAGGTGACGCTGTTGGCCTCAACTAATCCTTACGAAGGCATCTTGCATCAGTTGTTAGAGACTGAGGCGAGAGAGTGGCTTAGACGCTATGCTGATAAGTCAAGAGAGATTGGCTCTGGTGCGGCAAGAACGTGGTGGGAAGACACCATCATTGACATAGAGAAAAAAAGAGGAAAACCTGCAACTGATATGTTAAGAGTAGCAATGAACAAAGAAGTAGCAAAGAGAAAGGCAAAGAAATGACATTCATGGTCACTTATCGGGTTGAAGGCCCGCCACAAGGCAAAGGACGGCCACGGTTTCGCAATACAGGCAAGTTTGTACAAACCTATACACCTGCTAAAACAAAAGCATACGAAGAAGAAATCCGTGATGCTGCCAAGCAAGCAATGGGTGTCTCAGAGCCGTTAGCCGGTGCTGTAAAGGTTTATGTGATGTGTGCTTACCCAATGCCTAAATCAATGAGCAAAGCAGACCGAGCAAAGGCCCTTTTAGGCGATTTAAAGCCTACTAAGAAGCCTGACCTAGACAATGTAGCTAAAGCTCATTTGGATGCTTTAAACGGCGTTATTTACGTTGATGATGCTCAGATTGTTAGGCTGCAAGTCAGCAAGGTTTACGGTGAGCATCCGTGTGTTGAAGTTATTGTTATGGAAGATTTGCAATGAATCCGTTTGAAATACTTGAGCCAACTTGCATCAGTTTTTCAGGTGGCCGCACATCAGCCTATATGCTCTGGAGGGTTTTACAGGCTCACAATATGAGCTTGCCAAGTGATGCTGTTGTCTGTTTTGCCAACACAGGAAAAGAAGACGAAGCCACTTTAAAGTTTGTTAACGATTGTGCTGTCAATTGGAATGTTCCGATTGTTTGGCTTGAGTATCAGGATGCAGAAGAATCCAAAGATCGTTGGAAAGAAGTAACTTACGAGACTGCCAGCCGAAACGGTGAGCCTTTTGAAGCTGTAATTCGCAAAAAAAACTATTTGCCAAACCCTGTTACAAGGTTTTGCACCATTGAAATGAAAATTCGCACTATTGCAAACTATCTTTTTTCAAAAGGTTTGTGCGAAACAAGAAGCAAAGGTGAATACATGAGCTGGGTTGGAATAAGAGCTGATGAACCCAGAAGAGCCGCCAAGATACCGAGAGACAGGACGCCTTTGGTGTCTGCTGGAGTGTCAAAAGAAATGGTAGGTGAGTTTTGGCGTAATCAACCTTTTGATCTTGAACTGCCAAACATCAATGGAGTTACTTATCACGGCAATTGTGACTTGTGCTTTTTAAAGGGAGCAAGTCAAACAATGAGCTTGATAAAAGAAAAACCAGAACGTGCAATTTGGTGGGCCAAAATGGAGGCTCTGGCTCTGGCAAGCAAGCCCGATGGTGCGCGTTTCAGAAAAGATAGGCCAAGCTATGCTGAAATGATGCAATACACAGCCGATCAGACAACTATGTTTGATGAACATGACGAATCAATAGCTTGTTTTTGTGGAGATTGAAATGAAATGCCCTGAATGTGGAACCTGGACAGAAGTTTTAGAGACAAGAAAACATGGAGAGAATGGGAAAAGACGTAGATATGAATGTGCAAACGAGCATAGATTTACAACATTGGAGCAAGTAGTCGATGGAATCTCCGTTCAACTATCCGGAAGGACCGCCAGAATGGTTCAAGGAATTGCAAAGGGAAAAAAGACGAGCTTACCGAGCGAAGAAGTTAGGCCGACCTATTGGCAAATGGGGAGGTTACAGGAAGGGAGCAGGGAGGCCGAGGGAGAAGGATTACACACATACGGTTAACCTAAACCTCAACACTATTCAAGTGTCAGCATTGTTAGACATGGGTGAGGGCGATATTCGCAAAGGATTGGAAGCCCTTATCAATCGTTATATGTAAAGGATTGTTATGAATGAAGAAGACGCATTTAGAGCTATTGACTTTGTAAAGAAAAGCGCAGAGCAATACGGCCAAGCTAAGGCCGATGTGAGCTACATAGAAAAGTATTTGACCAGCCTAAAAAGCGAGTTGATGGGCGAGGAAACAGGAACGCTGGGTGCAAAAGAAGCGTATGCCTACAGTCACCCACGCTACAAGGATCAACTGCAAGCCCTCAAGATAGCGGTAGCAGAAGAAGCAAAGCTCAAATACCTACTAGAAGCCGCCAAGATGACCATTGAGGTCTTTAAGACGCTGGAGTTTAGTAAACGTGTAGAAATGAGGGCTTTTCAATAATGTGGCCTTTTCCTACTCAATTGCCGTTTAGCAAACCTGGAAAGCCTAAATTTAACCCTGATAACTTTGAAGAAGCACCTTTTTAATGTATAGATCAAATGACCTATTAGCCCTTGCTGAAGGGCAACCATGCTTGTTAGGAATTAGCTCAAGGTGCTTAGGCTCAGAGGGTTCTACAACGGTTGCAGCGCACTCAAACAGTTATCAGCATGGGAAAGGTAAGGCAATCAAGGCTGAGGACGTATACACGGTGTGGGCGTGTTATTACTGCCATGAGGTGCTGGATAGTGGTAAGAAGTTGGGAAGAAAAGAAAAAGAAGAAGCCTTTGACCAAGCGCATCTAAAACAAATAGAAGAGTGGACAAAGATAGCCACCAATCCAACAATCAGACCTTGGAAGAAAAAAGTAGCAGAAGATGCTATTAGATATTTAGCTAAAAAGCACTTGGTAGAAAATTAAGCCGCCCCCTAAAAATTTGATGGGGGGGTCATTTATTGATGGGGGGTCTTAAACCACAAAAAGACCTAAAAACACCCAATGATTATCTGATTATCTAACCCCCTCCCCTCATATAATCGGAGATAATCGGTCAAAATAATACATAATCACGCTATATAATAACGCTATATAATCCCGCTGATAATCACATGGCGAAGCAAAGCCCTAGCCAAGCGGCTATTTTAAAAGAAAACACCAAACAAAGCCCCTAATTTAAGGGCTTGTCACCATACTATACTTATCGGGCTTTTTTATAATGCTTCAATGGCGTTATAAAGCGGCAAAATCACGCTCTGGTATGTCATACCGCCATCAGTAGGAATGACGTTTACAAACTGAGCGCCGCTCTCTACTGGCTTGCTCAATCGTTGGATCATCACGGGCGCATCATCAAAATCAGGGCCAAAGACATAGGCAAAGCCTGACCCGCTGGGTGTGATAGTGTCAAACATAGTTAAACCCCTTAACATAAAAAAAGGTCAATCAAACGCCTACACAAAGCATAGGCGCACCAATGATAAGCCAGCCACTAAAAGCCAGCTTAATCAATAGAGATAAAAAAAGGGCCGAGGCCCTTAATCAAAAAACGTTATTAATAAATTTAGTGATAGCTATCTGAGCGGCGCGGTAACTTTTGAAAGTTTGTCCTATAAAGTGGCCGGTTTCGTCAGTGATAGAGCAGGCATCACAATCGCAGCGCCCGTTAATGTAAAAACCTTTGTAATAGTGTGTAAACATAGTCAGTCCTTCCATGTCTGAGGGTAATTCTTGCAATAGAAAAGCATCCCAAACTCATTTTCGTAATAGGTGTTCTCTGAACCTATGTCATTGATTTTGAGCGTCCCTAAACTTAGCCATAGGTCGGCAGTCTTTTCTTCAATCTCCCGAATAACGGGTAGACTGTTTTTGTATGGTGCACGGTGTCTGATAGTTAACATGGTTTACCCCTTTAAATACATCATGAGAGCGGCTGGCCCTGCAAACAAGGCCACAAAGACAAGAGCGCGGATAAGGTCAGTTAATAGGCTTTTCATGCCGTCACCTCTTAGCAGTTATAAAGTTCAGACAATGCCTCATCGAGGCCGATAGAGTCTTTGAACCCAGCGGATGCACTGTCACCCCACCAGTGGCCCTCAACCGTACCCGTGCGGGTGTTGACCCAGATGTTAGGGCCGCCGAAGGCGACAAGAATCCGAGCGCCTAAATACTCACGATCTCTATTGATGATGTATTCGATATCTAAGGCGTCTTGAAGATAGTCAAAAGCTGAGAACGATTCGCCCTCATAGTTGAGATCGTCACCGAAGCCCTCGCTGAGAGTCTTGGCAATAGATTGAACGTGATCTTTTAAGTCTGACATTTTTCACTCCCTTTAAGGTTTACTTTCTAAGATGCTCTGGTGTAGAGCATGGCTAGATTATAAGCATGCCTATACACCAAGGCAACAAAAAAGCACAAAAAAACTCAACTGAAAACCCTAATGGTTTTATATACAGTAGTTAGTTAAAAACTATTGACACTTGATTATTGATAGCTCAAGTGTATTAATAGCTATTGGCAAAGATCGTGCCAAGTTGACCCAGCAAGTAAACAAGGCAGGGCAAAACATAAGACGGAAATCGCGCAAAGAAAAAAGAAAAGAAAAGCACCAAGGCCAGTCTCTGTTCTCCTAATCAATAGAGGGAAAACAGTAAGGGAAACAGTAAGAGAGCATTAAAGCATTTTCTAGAACATCAGCGATTAATTCATTGTTTATAAGTTAATCACTATTAAAACAAAAACATAAAAGAGAGCGGCCCCTACCTAAATCTTTTCATCCCCCCCTATTCTCAGAGGGAAAGCGTAGGGGCAGGGGGGAGGGGGTAGGGCTGGAGCGGTGGCAGAGGGGGGAGGCCCAGTCACCCATTCCCAAATTTTTTACAAAAACTTTTCTAAGTCAGCTTATACTACGCACCAGAGTGTTTACTCTCTCTTACGGTAAAACGACACCAAAGGAATAGAAATGAGATGGGAACTGATTGATCCGAGGACGGATGTAGAGGCTGTTGTAGAGATGGCTGATGGGATTTACGGGGCTGAGAGTGATGGATTTGTGGTAAGGGACAAGAATGTGTTTAGACAGCACGTTACTGTTACGGCTACTAATCAGTTGTTTGATAAGAGTAAGGAGTTCTTAGCGGGATGCTGGGACGGAAAGAAGTTGCTGGGGTATTGTTGGTTTGACCGTGGTGGATATACGACTTATTCTAGGGATGAGATTAGTAATGCTAAGTTCCACCATGTTAACCTTGCGTTGCCGGTAAGAACGAGGTATAAACTGGTTAATGCGATGATTGACCAGCACATATTGTGGGCGGCACATTGCGGTATTCCTGTTATTTGTTCGAGCAGCATACGGTCGGAGCAGGATGCCTTCTTGAAAATTCATGCAAAACGTGGGTTTAAGGTAAATGGATCGTATGCTTGGGGTCGTACATCTGAGCTATTGGAGAGAATGAATGCTTCCTGAAAAAATTCGGGCCTCCGGCGAAAAGGTAACTACACCTGAAGAACTTGCATATCGTAAAGAGAAGCGGGCTGCTAAAAAGACAGGACAAGTTATTGAAAAAGCCAAGTCTATTGGTCGGCCTAAAAGTGTTGTTAATCGGGTTACTGAATACGGTGCTTTGTTTAACCGTATGAATGATGAACGTGCTGCTGTTGGTTTGCCTCCATTAAAGACTGCTATGGAGGTGTTAATTGATGCCATGCAAAGCGAAGAGATTGATCTAAGGGATAAGGCTAGGATTGCTGATAAACTAGCACCGTTTGAATCTTCTAGAGCGCCGATTATTTCTATTGAACACGTTAATAATGTTCAAGAGAAAGAGGAAGTTGATGCTGATGAAGCATTGGCTGATTTTTTGTCTGCCTTAAATAAGGTGTAAACTATGCCGTTGAAAAAGGGTAAGTCTGAAAAGACTTTTAAAGAAAACATCAAAACTGAAGTTAAAGCTGGGAAGCCAGATAAACAAGCAGTTGCGATCGCTTATGCTATGAAGCGTGAATCTGGCAAAAAACGAAAGGTGAAATAATGCACTACACATCTGGAAATAATGCTCCCACGCTGATGGCTCAAGCGCCTAACCGTGTGGGTAACAAGTCTAAGTTTGTTGCTACCGGCAAAGGTGGCGCTACTGCTGAGACCCGTCCTGAAGGCTCTACTATGTATGGCGAAGGCCATGAAGTTAAGATGAAGCCAAAAGGTTCTCCTGAAGCTGGCCGTGGTCAAAAAGTGACTGCTAAGCGCGGCAAAGGTACTGATGGCCCTGCTACCAACAATGGTTACTTGGGCAGCGAAGACAAACGAGTGCGTGGCTCGTTGTATCGCGGCAATAACAAGGATTGCTAATCATGTCCGGATATGGTCGCGTAATTTCTGGTGGCGCACAAGTTTCCAAAGGAAACAACACCAAACAAATTAACGACAAATTGGAAGGCTTTGAGGAAAAGCATGAGCGGTCTGAAAAGATTGCTGGTGCTGTTCGTGAAGGCATGAACAATGTCGTTATGGAAGGACCCCGCCGTCTTAAAGTGAACGGTGGTAAATTTGAGGCTAACAAGTCTAATTACACATACAAGTAAAGGAAAAGTATGGCAACGTATGATATTGATGCTTTAAAAGCAGACTTACCCACGGCTAAAGAGCTGGCTCAGTTTGTCTATGACCAAACAGGGCTGGCGCTTAACCTTGTTGGCCGCAAAAAAGATGACCAGTACATCGCAGCTAAGAATGCTTTAGAAGGAAAAGTCGTTCCTAAAGAGTTCATTACTACGGACAACCCGTATGTGGACAAACGGGAAATGATTCCTGTGGATGAGGTTAAAAAGGTTCCTCCTCGCTCATCTACATTGCCTCCTACTGATACGCAAATTCATCAGTTTGTGGCTACAAATATGCCTCACCCGCAAGACCCGCAATCGGATCACAAGGTGCAAATTTGTTTCCGCAAATACAGTAATGAATTAATTACTTACCAAATTGTTGGCCCTCTGGTTCAGCAAGCTGTTGGCACTCGTATCAATAAATTTGGTCAAACAGTTCCTGAACGCTATACCTGGATGGACCCACGCACACCTGAAACTGTGTTGCGTAATCCTGATGGCACGTTTACTAAAGATGGCCGAGGTCTTTACACATACTGCGCCGGTGAAAAAGGTGCTGGTATTTGGACTTTGATTGACAAGCGCATGATGGAAGTCACCGCTAAAAACATTACCAATCCGTGGGATTAAATGGAAGATTTCGCAACCGTCTTTAGAGAGCGTCTATCTGGTCAGGCTGAAGCTTGCGCCCGTAAAACGCTTGAATGGCTGCAAAAAGACCTCCAAGGCGCCCATAAATTGGAACCTGAACAGGTCTATTATCTCGCTAGTGCCGCAGAAATTCTGCTGACGTTGCGCGATACCTATGGCAAAAAGTGAAGCTAGTGATTACGTCCAGCCAGTATTTAAAGACAGGGCGTTAAAGCATTTAGTTAAATTGGCTGGTGGTAAGAGCGTTGTTAAGCTTTTTACCCCAGACCAATACAAAAAGATGATGCTTGCCAGGGACAAGATTGCACATGATATGCAATTCAATGCCCTGAAATGGTTTCGTCCTTTTCCTTATCAGCAAAAATTTTTTGAAACCGGCAATAAATTTACCCGCCGTGGCATGATTGCTGCCAACCGCGCCGGTAAAACCATTGCATCTACATACGAAACCGCATACCACCTAACTGGCCGCTATCCCAAAGGCTGGAAAGGCAAGACGTTTGACGGTCCAATTATTGCTATGTGCGCTGGTGAATCCTGGGAGCAGGTCGCCAAAACGCTACAGTCCAAGATGCTTGGCTGTGATGATATTAAGCAGGGTTATAAATTAGGAACCGGCTCGATTCCCAAGGAGTGTATTGATGATAAGAGTATGCGTACTGACGGGGCTAATGTACTTGCTATTGAAATTTGGCATACAACCGGAGGTAAATCCAAGTTGTATTTCTCCAACTACACCCAACAAGTCCGTCACCTGCAAGGTTTTGAGCTTGATTTAGTTGTATTGGATGAGCAGCCGCCAGACGAGACATTCTCTGAGTTGGTTGTGCGTACCGCAGCGCGTAATGGGCAGGTCATTTGCTCATTTACACCGCTCAAAGGTATGTCAGGGCTTGTGCGTAAGTTTTGGGATAGTGTAGACGGGTACACACACGTTCGCGTTACATGGGATGACGTGCCGTATGAGAATGAATGGGGTGAGCCATTCTTTACAAAGTCTGAACGTGAGCAGTTGGCTCGTGACTTTATGCCGTGGGAACGTGAATGCCGTATGAATGGTATTCCGCTGGTCGGCCAAGGTGTTGTATTTCCTATTTTGGATTGGCCAATTTATAAAACTTCTGACATTGATCTCAAGAATAATGAAAAGCTTGAACGACTAATCAGCTTTGACTTAGGGATCAAGAATGACCCAACTGTTATTTCCTTTTTATTTCGCGATCCTTTTACAGAAAATATCTACTTACATCGCCAGATTAAAGTGCCTAGCGGTGAAACACCTGACGAGTATGTTCACTATCTTCTTGATAGAGAATCTAGGGGGGTTCCTATCGCTTTACCACATGATGCTGGACAAGCTGGACGATATACATTAACCGAACAATCGGTGCGGGAAGTTTTTGAAGACAATTACGGTCTCAATGTTATAGCTGGTGCTATACTTAACCCAGCCAATGACCAAGGCAAGGTTACTAACCATAAATCTTATGGTATTAACGTCATGCGGATTGGCATGGAACGTGGGTCTTTAATGATTAACGAAGATTGCAAGGCATTTTTGGACGAAGCACGAAATTATGCGATTGACCAAAATGGCCGTTTTAGCGATCCTGATGACCATATTGACTCAGCACGAATTGGAATATTAGCGTTGATTCAAGGCCACGGAGAATCATTAGTAAGCCATGCTAATAACTTTGCAAAGCGTAGAATCGCTCCTATTGAGGGCAAAGTCCAAAGGATTTAACAATGTTTGACAAGCAAAACGTAATCATCCAAAACCTGTCTAGCGAATCAGGCCATCGCGGTCTGACCGAGCGGGTAGCGCATGAGATTTACGTCAAAATGGTTGATTACCTGCGGCTGACTCAATCAAAAAACACTTACAACCGCTTTTCCGACTACCATTATTTGCAAATTCCTGTCGCCAACTCGACAGAACCTGTTCGCGGTATTGATTACATCCATCCAGTTGTTACTCCTGGCATTGATTACGCCACAGCCGTGATTACTAAGTGCCTGATGCCCGATGGCAAGGTTAACTTTGAGTTTGAACGCTTTACAGAAGACGACACCATTCAGTCCGAACAAGCGACTGACATGGTTAAGTACTTTATCAACAGTAAAAACAATTCTTACCAAATCATTCGTGATTGGGCGCAAGACAGCCTGTTGCACAAAAACGGTATCGTGATGGTTACGCCCATCCGTGAGCAAATTGTTCAATACAAAGAAGTTGACGGTACTTTGGATCAGCTCCGCGTGTTTGAAACAATGGCTGCTGACAAAGGTCTTACACCTAAGTTGCAAGATAAGGAAAAGATTGACGTTCAAGTCGGTCAAGCTTTGCAACAAGCCATGCAAGGTGGTAATGCCGCTCAACAAATCAACGCATCGCTCAAAGACAACACCGTATATCGTGCTAAGTACAAGCTGACAGGCTATTCAACCAACATCAAGATTAAGCACGTTGCCCAGCACTATTTTGTGTGTAACCCAACGATTCCTACAATTGAGATGCAGGATTTCTGCGGTTTTTATGAGCCAATGACGATCCATGAAGCCAAGTTACTTCACCCGTATATTGATCTTGAGCAGTTTGCTGACCATGCTGCCTATGGTCCTGCTGGCGCATATCAGGCTGGCGCTTTGGAAAACGATTTGGCGCTCCATGCAAGAGATTCGACACCCGTCCCAGGTCAAGGTGTCATTGCCTCACAAGGTGCTGACCGTTACTCTCGCGTGGTCATGCTTACTTACGCTTGGTTGCGCCGCGATATTGATGACGATGGCGAAGAAGAGCTTGTCGAATGCTGTTTCTCGGGTTCCTACGTTATTTACGCGAAACAAGTAGACTTTATTCCGCTTGCTAATATGTGCCCCAAGCCAATCGTGGGCAACTTCTTTGGCTACTCAATGGCAGAGCGCCTTGTGCCTTTGCAAGAATATTCGACCTCGATTGCTCGTGCTGAAATGGCATTTGCCATGCAATCGTCTACACCTCGCATTGGTGTAAACCCTGAGTTTGTGGATGCAGAAGAAATTCAACGTGGTGTCAGCGCCATGTTTATTCTGGATCGCAAATTTGACCCCGCCAAGCACGTTTTTGAGTTTGCACCTATGCAGGGTAACCTTGGCTACGTTCAAAGCGCTATGGAGCGTTTTGAGGCCGATAAGATGGCTTTGATTGGCATGACCTCGCCAAGCGATGTGCTGAACCCTGAAGTCATGAAAGATGGCAACAGCGGTTACAAGTTGCAATTGGCTATGGGTCCAAACCAACTGATTCAAGACGAAATGGTCAAGAACTGCGCCATTGGATTACGCGATGCGATCTATTTGGTGTGGAAAACCATGATTCAGTATGCTGATGATTACAACATCCAGCAACTGGCTCACCATTGCGCTGAAGGCAAGCCATTTATGGATGCCATGTCGGTTGAGAACTATGAGTTTATTGACCGCAAAATGATTAACATCGACTTGGCGCTGGGTTTTATGTCTGATGAAAACCGTTTGACCCGTCAAAAGATGATTACAGCGGCTCAGACTGAGTTTGCTGCGGCCATGATGCAAGTTCCTCAATCTTGCCCTGAAATGTTTGAGAAGTTGCGCCGTCCTTACGAAGACACGTTGCGTGTGTTGGGCGTTAAAAACATTGATAGCTATCTGCCCACAATGGACGAAGCTGTCAAAATTATGCAAGCCAACTCACAAAAACCGCCTACTCCTGAACAGCAAGAAATCAGTAGCAAAGTGGCGTTGAATCAAGCTAAAGCACAAAAAGATCAGGCTGATACAGCTATGATTGTAAGAAAGACGCAAAACATCGATTTTGATAATGCGATGGTCTTTAAAGCCGCACAAGAAAACAAGGTAAAAGCTGTAGAAATGGAATGATATGAAAAGCCTAGTATTGAATATCAGGGATTACTTTAATCGCCGCACAAGGGCAGCAGACATTGATACTCGTGCATCACAAACGAGGCATCAACTGATTATTGACAATGCTGCTTGTGCTGCTAGATTACTCAAGAATGAAGATTTTGCATTGTTGTTCAATCTGTATCGTTTTTCTGTGTTGTCACAGTTAGAAGATGTAAAAACAGATGCTGAACGTATTGAATTGTCGTATTACATAGCAGGTGTTCGTGATTTTGTCGTATTTACCGAGAAAACCGAACATTTATCTAATGTATTAAATGAAAAATTGAAAGCTAAGGAAAAGGTATAAAATATGTCAGACGTAACTGCAACCGCAGCCGCCCCTGAGCAAACTGGTAGTGTTAATCTTGCCGACTCTATCGCCTCGATGATTGCCGCTAACAAGCGTAACAATCCGAGGGTTGAAGGAGCCGAGCCGCCACCAGCGGGACAAGAGGAAGCGAAAGCCGAATCCCCCGAGGCGACTCCTGAAGAGGGAGCCGAACCTGAAGGTAGTTCAACTGAGTCTGAAGAAGGCGCAGAACTTGAAAGCGCAGAAGAACCCAGCGAAGCTGTAAGTGATTCCGTAAACTTTCTTGAGTTTGCCAAAGCCAACCCTAAAGCCATCATTGAAATCCCTAATAAGGATGCCGAAGGTGGGGTAATTAAACTTACCGCTGAACGGGCAGCCGCCATTCTTGGACAAGGAAGTGCTATCCATGAAAATGCGCGTAAGCTTAAAGCCGAACGTGCCGATTTTGAAGAGTATGAAGCCAAGCGAAGAAGTGAGCTTGATGGATTGCAAATTGGTTTAGAGTTGACTATGGTTCCGCAGCTTGAAAATGCTGCTAACGACCTAGTAACTCTCCAAGGCTATAACCAGCAATGGACGCAAATCCTGAATAGCGCAACAGACCCAGTAAAACAAGCAGAAGCTCGTGCTGCTATTAAGCAAAACGCAGAACTGATTGAAGAAAAGTCTGAATTTATTCGTAGTAACCGTCCTAAAGTTGAGAATTTCTTTAATCAACGAGCAAGTTTTGTAAAAGAAACTCTCGAAAAAGCTCGTCAAAGTTTTAGTGATAAAGAATTAGCCAACAAAGCCAACTTTAACGAACTTCGTGAACGGTTGGAAAAGGATTGGAAAGGCGCAAAGAGTAGCTATATCCCTGGTGTGCCAAACCTTGATTTGGTTTCTAGTGATGAATACTTGTTGGGGTTGATTCGTGACGGTATGAAATTCCGTGATGGTCCAACCGTACGAAATGCTGGTGGCTCATTGGCCGCTGCAAGCCGTCAAACAGGTAAAGCTAAAACTGCTGCTGATACACAGGCTGAAGAACTTCAAAAACGTGCTGCTAAAGGCGATAAGGCCGCTACGCGAGACCTTTTGGCTACATTTATCGCGTCTAAAAAACGTAAATAACCTTTTTAAATTTTAGGAGTTTTTAATGTCTACTATTACCTCTACCACGCTTGGTAACGGCAATGGCCCGTACCAAACCGATATCGTTGTCAAAGACCTCGACTTGACCGTTTCCAACTACGTTAAAGATCGTACGCCTGTTACTAACATGGCTATGAGCAAAAAACGTAAGATCAACTCTACTCTGCACATTTGGCCTATCGATTATTTCCGTACGCCTAACCTGAATGCAGCTTTGGAAGGTGCATCTGTTACAGCATCTTTGGCTGATTCCAACACCCGTGCTAACTTGGGTAACTACACTCAAATTTTCACGACCGTGATTGGCGCTACAGGTACTGCTCGTGCCGTTGAACAAGCTGGTGGCGATCCCCAAGCTTACCAAGAAGTCAAGCAATTGACTGAAATCATGTTTGACGTTGAGTTGCAAATGGTTCGTGCTGACGGCGCTTCCATCAAGTACTCTGGTCAATCGTCTAGCCAAGCTTCCAGCCCCAACAACGGTCGCCGTTTTGGTTCGCTGTATTCTTTCGCTGGTACACGTTCGGGCAACGATACTGACGGAACTTCCGTGTTGAACTTGGCTGCTTCCGACAGCAATGACACCACTACCGCTGTTGACACTAACACTCCTTTCAACGGTGTGTTGTCTAACGCTGGTTTGGGTTATTTCAGCTTCGGTTCTAACGAAACATTGCAAGCTTTCAGCCCCGTGTTGTACAAACAACTCGTGACTGTTGCTGAACAGCGTTTCAACGCCAAGATTACCAACATCATGGCCCCCGTGTCGCAACGTACCTACATTTCGGACAACATTGCTCAATCGCGTTCGATTAACCGTTTTAACCCTGCTGACAAGGGTGACACGATTGGTACTTACGAAGGTGACTTCAACTACACCTACCAAATCGATGACAACTGGATCATGGATCAAACTGGTGCTGATAACACCAGCATCTTGTTCCTGAACCCTGATGTCGTTCAATGGGGTAGCTTGCGTGAACTTGGTCCTAACAACGAAGTGTTCTCTAACGCTGACGCTTCCTTGGATCAATACATCATGGAAGGTACATTGATTGTTCGTAACCCTGCTGGCGTTGCTGTTTTGGCCGCTATCACACCCTCGAACACTTTGGTTACTACACCTCGTCCGAGCGCACAAGTTAAACGCTACCAAGCGTAATAACTGGAAAGGCCCTCCGGGGCTTTTCTAAAGTATTCTTAGAGTCCTTTAGAAAACTCCTGGAGAAAAGTATGGAATTGAACCTCAATAATGAAGAAGCACGTCTAAACGAAGACTACTTTATGAAGGGTCAGCTTGAAGCTGGCATTGATGGCGTACTTCGTAGAAACGATAAACTTTTTAATGAGGTTAAGTCAGGTAACTGGTCGCAGACCTTTACTCATAAAGACGGCCACATCAAGTACAAAATTGGCGGTCAAGATGGTGAGCGTTACATTCAATACGAACAAGATAACGTGGAAGCCATGCGTCAGTTTTGCAAAGAGCGCAGAGAGTTTTATCAAAAATATGGTACTGATAATCCCTTTTTTGCTGGCACATTTCATGCTATGGAGCTGCCTAAATGCTTTGCATACGAGATAAGCAATAAGTGGTTTAACAATCGTCCTTGGGATTTAATTAAGCTGGACAAAAAAGACAAGATTTTGTTCTACGCGATTGTTAATACATATTACTCAGACTTCGTATGTCATCCTACTGGCAAGATACCTTTACCATATAATCCAATCATTCCTACCAAGTAAGGACAGCAAATGGCAAGCTTTATCCAATCAGCAAACGTGCTAGTAAGTCGTGTGGCTTCTTGGGTGGGCGCTATTCCTGTTTCTACAACCAGCACAGCTAGTAGCTTTAATGCTACAACTTTTGTTATTACAGCAAGTGCTTCTGTTACTGGTATTGCTGTTGGCGACTTTATTAGCAATTCAACAATGGGGCCTTTTACCCTTGTTACTGCTGTTTCTGGTAGCACAATTACTGTTAATGATCCTGATGGCGTATGGGCGGCGGCCACGTTGCCTACAACTATTGTTAAGTTGCCGTCTAACGTAATTTCTGAGATTCTGTCGTGTATTCAGCTCTGCGAGCTAAAGATGCGTACTTGTGAGCTACCTGCTCTGCGTACAAATCCTTATGACGCTACAAATCCTACTACGCTGACTACTGATGCTCAAGGTATGGCGGCTATTCCGGCTGACATGAACTGGCCTATTTTGTTTTTCCAACAAACACCTAATAGCTCAGTAACACCAGGAACGCCACAAGCCAACATGGGTCCTTGGATCATTTATGACCGTGTTGGTGACCGCGAAATCATTCGCCGTAAGATGATTGACCAGTTGTACGTCAAGCCTTTTGGCGTGCCTCGTGTTATTCGCGCTTCGTTCTCTGAAGTTGGTCCTAACTATGTGTTTACTCCTAGCCCTGGCGCTGGCGTTGTAATCAATGCGTATTACATTCGCACATTCCCATTCTTGTTTAGCCCGACACAAAGCAGCACTTATCCTATTGTGATGAGCAACGCTGTGCTGGCTTCATTCCCTGAAGGTTATTTGTACGGCACTTTGTGGGCTTACTACAGCAAGAATAAGAACAATGAAGAAGCTGCTAAGTGGGAAGCAGAGTTTGATGATGCTTACGGCTTGATTGAAGACCAGAACTTCAAAGATAAATGGCATGGCGGCGATCAGCATTTGACTTCTGAATATCAGCCTCGTGACTACCGTTATTCTTTTAGGTGATTAAATGGCTACAAGCGGTTTATATGGCAATTCATCCAACAATGCTGTTATTGCCAGCCCTGGCGCTGAGTCAGTCAGCCTTTACGGTGCAACAGTCAACTTTGGCGTAACTGGTCCTACTGGACCAACTGGCCCAACAGGTCCTACCGGTTCACCTTCAACTGTTGCCGGTCCTACTGGCGCTACAGGACCTACTGGACCCACAGGTTCGCAAGGTATTCAAGGGCCAACCGGACCTACAGGTTCTACTGGTAGTCAAGGTGTTGTTGGACCTACCGGACCTACTGGAACACAAGGTATTCAAGGCCCTACAGGGTCTGTTGGTGCTACAGGTCCTACTGGCGCACAAGGTAACGCTGGTCCTACAGGTCCAACTGGTACGCAAGGCGCTACAGGTATTACTGGCCCTACTGGGCCTACAGGCGCTCAAGGCACTCAAGGTGTAGTTGGTCCTACTGGGCCTACAGGATCACAAGGCAGCACAGGTTTAACAGGGCCAACGGGTCCTACTGGCGCTCAAGGTATTCAAGGCAACACAGGTCCTACAGGACCAACGGGTACGCAAGGTGCGGTGGGTAATACTGGACCTACAGGTCCGACAGGCAGCACAGGCACAACAGGTAACACAGGTCCTACAGGTCCTACCGGCGCTCAAGGTAGCTTATATGCTACAACTAGCACAACAACTCTTACTATTGGTCTTGGTTCACAAAGTTTAACTGTTGGCACAGGACTTTCATATACCGTAGGTCAACCTTTAATCATTGCATATAACGGTAGCAACTATATGGTTGGTACTGTTACAAGCTATAACGCTAGTACAGGCGCTCTGGTTGCTAACATTACAGGTTTTGTTGGTCTTGGCACTTATTCCTCTTGGACTGTTAACTTAAACGGTGCTGCCGGTCCTCAAGGCCCAACAGGTCCTACAGGTACTGCTGGTGCTAATGGTCCAACGGGTCCTACTGGCGCACAGGGAACACAAGGCAATACAGGTCCTACAGGCCCTACTGGAACAACCGGAGCTATTGGACCAACAGGTCCTACTGGAAATACAGGTGCTATTGGCCCTACAGGGCCTACTGGCAGTACTGGTGCAATTGGGCCAACTGGACCAACAGGAACAACTGGAGCAATCGGGCCAACCGGACCTACTGGTTCTACAGGAAGCACAGGTCCTACTGGACCGACAGGCGCAGCATCGACAGTAGCTGGTCCTACCGGTCCAACTGGCAGTCAAGGTCCTACTGTTTATCCTGCTGCTGGTATTGCTAACTCAACTGGTACGGCTTGGGGTACAAGTTACTCTATAAACGTAGCTAATGGCATTCCGGTATTTGATGCGAATAAAAACCTAACAACAAATTGTTTGTTTGAAGGTTATACAAGCCAAGCTGCAAGCGGCACAACATTAACGCTTACTGCTGCTTCTGTACAAAATTGGGCTATTAGTGGTTCTGGTGGTCAAACAATTCAGTTGCCTAATGCAACTACGCTACCTGCTGGCGCTACGTTTACGTTTAACAATAATCAATCAAGCGGCACAATTGTTATTCAAAATAACTCTGCGACTACTATTGCCACGGTGCAATCTGGTTCGTATATTACGGTTGTTTTGCTGAATAATTCAAGCGCAGCAGGTTCGTGGGATTACCATAATTCGCCACCTTCTAATGCAAGTTGGTCAACTAACACGTTGAACTGGGCTGGTTCATATACAAACGGTACATGGAATGGTAATGCTATTGGTATAGGTTACGGCGGCACAGGTCAAACAACTGCTGCTGCTGGATTTAATGCTTTATCGCCTATTACAACAGCCGGTGATTTAATTATTGGCAACGGCGCAAACAGCGCCACACGTTTGGGCATTGGCACTAATGGCTATGTTCTTACCTCTAATGGAACTACTGCTACTTGGGCAGCATCTACTGGCGGTGTAACGTCTTTTAGTGCTGGCACAACAGGCTTTACACCTAGCACAAGCACAACAGGCGCTATCACATTATCAGGAACTCTTGGTATTGCTAATGGTGGTACAGGATTAACTTCTGTTGGCACAAATGGAACTGTTTTAACAAGCAATGGCACAACAGCATCATGGGCCGCTCCTAGTGGCGCTGTTGCTCCTATTGTTTATAACCTTACAACCGTTTCTTCTAATTTAACTATTGTTAGCGGTCAAAATGGTTTTTCTGTTGGTCCTGTAACAATTAACAGCGGTAATTCAGTAACGGTTACTTCTGGTCAAAGATGGGTGGTAATTTAAATGAGCACTATTGCAGCAGGAACAACCAGCACAACGGCATTAGTCCAGACTGCTGATACAACGGGCAACTTAATCTTCCAAACCAATGGAACGACACAAGCTCTGCAACTCAACACATCTGGCGCTGTTGGTGTAGGCTCCACTCCGGCTTACGGTACTAGTGGTCAACCTTTGTTGTCTGCTGGTTCTGGCGCATCACCTACATGGGGGACATTGGGAACTGGTGCTGGCGGTACTGGATTGACTTCTGTTGGTACTAACGGTCAATTCTTGCAATCAAATGGTTCGTCTTTGCAATGGGCTACACCTGCTGCTGGCGCTATGACTTTAATTAGTACTCAAACTGTTACAAATGGATTGCCGACTTGGACAGGATTATCTGGCTACGACAAATATTTTCTTGTTGTTGAAAATTTGTATTGTGTAGGAACGGCAAGTTTTTTAATTGTTCAATTTGGAACAGGAAGTACAACTTGGGTAACTTCTGGTTATCATTTTACTCGCGTTTATAACTATAACGCTGTTGGGACAGGTACTGCTGGAACTAGTTATGATAATGATAATTCACAAGGATTTAGTAATGGAATAGCCATTTCAGCAAATGACCTTAATGCGTCAAATACTTATTCTTCTATGAAATTTCTTATTACTAATTTTAATAATTCTGGAGCAATTAATCTTGTTGGAGATTCTGCAACTATTACAAATTCTTATCAAAGATATTATGGAATTAATGGAAGTTTAACTTCCAACTCTTCTTTAGCAACTGCTATAAGAATTAACTTTCAAACAAGTTCATCGGGTCTTACTGGCACGGCATCCCTCTACGGCATCAGCTCTTAAGGACAACAAATGACCACAATCATTAACGCCTCTAACGGCTCCACAAGCGGTCTGATTACCACAGCAGATGCCTCTGGCGTTCTCCAGCTTCAGACTAACAACGGCACACCAGCACTAACTCTAAACACCACTCAGGCTTTGGGTGTAGGGTCTACCCCTACTTACGGTACTAGTGGTCAGGTACTGACCTCCGCTGGCTCTGGTGCTGCTCCTACTTGGACTACGCCTAGTGCTGGTGCTATGACGTTGATTAGCACTAAAACTGCAAACAACACCGCAAACACTATTTCTTGGACAGGTCTATCAGGATACAACACATATTTTTTAGTGTTTAACTCTTTGACTTATGCCGGAACATCAACTGCTGATATTGATTTGTATGTTGGTACTGGCGCTGGACCAACATATATTACTTCAAATTACAATACTTTATGGTCATGGCTTGATACAAGTACAGCAACACCCGCCGGAACTGGTCTAACTGCTCAATCTTATGGTGAGATAACAGGTAGATATATTTTGCCGCAAGGAAGTGGCGGTACTGGATTAAATGGTTCTTTTGTTTTAAATAACTTTAATTCAGGTTATTTTTCTATGATTGGTAAAACAGATTCAATATCAGTTTTAACATATACCACAATGGTTGACTCTACCATAATGCAAACTGGAACTGCTGGGCCATACACCGCAATTCAATTATTTACAAGAAACGGTGGTACTCCAAACTTCTATTCTGGAACTGTTTCTCTCTACGGCATCTCATCTTAATAGGGGTTAATCATGGCAGCACTTAACGATACCATCGTTGCATATCTCACAGTCAATAACATTGCTTTCGCCGCTGGCGATTACATGACAGGTCAGCCTGAAGGCCAACCAGACCAAGTGTTGACTTGGAACACAGAGAAGTTGGGCGCACAGCCCACACAGGCTCAACTGGACGCCGCATACACAACGTATGAAGGCCAACAGATTCAAAAGCAAAACAAGGTTGAAGCCTCCGCTTTGTTGTCTGCTACTGATTGGACCGTCAATGCTGACGTGACAACTGGCACACACAAGCTGACTAACCAAGCAGACTTCATTGCATACCGCAACGCTGTTCGTGCGATTGCAGTCAATCCACCCACAACACCAGCAGCTTTTCCTGCCGTTCCTACAGAAACTTGGGGTAACTAATTATGACCACGGTAATTTCGGGTTCATCGCCCTCAGTAACATTTAGCGACAGCACCACGCAAACAACTGCGTTCTCGGCGGCTAACTCGAATACTTGGACAGCCACACAGACGTTTAACGGCTCTACAAGCACGTTTGGCACTACTCTGCTGGACAGCAACGAAACGGTCAACGTAGTGGCTGCTGCGCCCTCTAGCACGACTAACTTCTACGTTCAAAGCGGCTCGGTTCAATACTACACAACCAGCGCAGCTAACAACTGGACGCTGAATATCGCTTTCAGTTCTGGCACAAGCATGAACACGGCTTTGTCAACAGGCCAATCGGTGACATTCACTTTGATTACTACCCAAGGCTCTACGGCTTACTACAACAACGCTGTGACAATTGACGGCACATCGGTGACGCCTAAATGGATTGGTGGCGCACCTAGTGCTGGTAATGCGTCTGGACTTGACGTCTATAGGTATGCGGTCGTTAAAACAGGAAGTGCTGCGTATACCGTATTGGCAAGCCTGACACAATACAAATAAGGAATAGCGATGCCATTGCAACAAACCTCGGGTAATGACACGCAAGATGCGTATGGCGGTGGTACGGCTGCTGGCCCTGCTGTTTATGTAGAGAATGTGTTTAGTACCTATTTGTATACGGGTACTCACGCAAATAAAACAATTAGCCAAAATCAACCTTTATATCAAAACAATTGGTTAATTTGGATAAAAGATAGAACAAATACAAGTAATCATGTTCTAACTGACAATCTTTCATTAGGCCCAAGTTTTTATAATTCATCTAATCTTGCAACCGCGTATACAACTGATTATGGTTCTATTACATCTGTAAGTTATTCACCTCCAACAAGTTCATTTTCATTAGGAACTTCTAATGTAACAAATGCGTCTGGCGATAATTTTGTTTCTTATTCATTTGCAACAAAACAAAAGTTTTTTGATATTCAAACATATAGCGGAACAAATGCCGTTCAAAATATTTCTCACAACCTTGGTTCTGTGCCTGGTTGCATTATTATTAAAAGATTAGATTCTTCTGGTCAATGGTGTGTTTATCATAATGGTTTAAATGGTGGAACAAACCCACAAAATTATGGAATATTATTAAATTCTGCAAACGCTCAAACAGGAAGTTTTTGGAATAATACTGCACCAACATCAACACAATTCACGGTTGGTACAAATGGAAGTGTTAACACATCCGGCGGTAGTTACGTTGCCTACCTATTTGCCTCTAACGCAGGGGGCTTTGGCCTGAAGGGTACGGACAATGTGATTACTTGTGGTAGTTTTACCGTTAATTCAAGTGGCAATTTTTCTGTTAATTTAGGATATGAGCCTCAATGGATTTTGGCAAAAGATATTACAAATTCTGCAAATTGGGCGATCTATGACAACATGAGAGGATGGTCACAAACGAATGAAAATGCGTTACATCCAAATTTAACAAATGCAGAATATGATGATCTTGTTCCTCAAGGATTTTTTCCTAATGCAACAGGATTTGCTTGTACTGCTGGAGCAGTTGAATTTACACCTAATGCAAATGTAATCTACATAGCCATACGCAGAGGCCCAATGGCTGTGCCTACTGACCCGACTACGGTGTTTGCGCCTACTACTAGGACTGGAAACAACGCTACAACTGCAATTACAGGAATTGGCTTTCCGCCAGACGCAAGCATTATTAAAACTCGTAGCGTTTTAACTGATTCTGCTGCGGGTGCGGTTTTTACGGATAAGTTAAGAGGCCCTAGCGCACAATTGATTTCGTCAGGTCAAGATGCGGAATTTATAACATCAATAAATACAGCAGGCATTAACTCATTTGACCAAAATGGTATTACTTTGGCGCCCGCTGGAGGAACGGGTGATAAACTTGGATACGAAAACCAAAATACAGTTCCTTTTGTAAATTATTATTTTAAACGCGCCCCCAGCTTCTTTGATGAAGTTTGCTATACAGGAAATGGTAATACTGATGTTCCTATAAACCATAATCTTAAAGTTGCTCCACAACTTTTAATTATAAAAGATAGATCATCAACTAGTGATTGGTATTCAAATGTTCCATCTCTTGGTGCGGGATGTTTTTATTTAAATAAAACTGACGCTTTTAGTAATGGTTTACCTCTTATTAGTTCTGTTAGTAATTCAACTTTTAATTTAGCTGGATCATTTGGCAATAATTCTGGCGATAATTATGTCGCATATTTATTTGCAACCTGTTCAGGTGTTTCCAAAGTAGGAACTTACACAGGCAACGGCACAACACAAACCATCAACTGCGGTTTTGCTGCTGGCGCTCGGTTTGTGCTTATCAAGCGCACCGATAGTACTGGCAATTGGTACGTCTACGACACAGCCCGCGGCATGACTACATTGACTGACCCGTATTTGTTGCTTAATAGCACAGCGGCTGAATCGGCTACCCTTGGTTCTGTGACATCAGTAACCACAGGTTTTGCTGTCAACGCAGCAGTTTTGGCGGCAATCAACACCAGCGGCGCAACTTATTTGTATCTTTCTATTGCGTAAGGAATCATTATGGAATTACGACTGAAATCAACAGGCCAAGTTATGTTTGAGAGCGAACTGCGCTCTTACTTGGCAGCTAACAATGGCCCTTCTTACGCTCAACTGACTGTTGAAGTTATGGAAGCTATCGGGGTTGACCCTGTTCTGGAAGGCCCTCAAGCCCAACCTACACGCTATCAAGTGGCATACCGTGATGGTGTCCAAGAAATCGGCGGTCAATGGTTTACCAAGTATTCTGTCTCTGACATGGACGATGAAGCCAAGGCAGCAACTGACGCAGCCCAAGCCGCATCGGTACGCCAGCAACGTGACGATAAGCTATCTAAATGCGATTGGACACAAGTTGCTGATGCGCCAGTAGATAAAGCAGCATGGGCAACATACCGTCAAGCCTT